>MDTG01278683.1_pt1 | contig 17139 bp, 15 predicted proteins | sample 811421 | NCBI WGS metagenome assembly MDTG01 (sample SAMN05326645, study PRJNA326480) | marine metagenome | isolation source: seawater | place: Pacific Ocean: South East | collected 2011
GTTGGCGTCGGGGGCCGAGGTTAACGATCTGAAGGAGACGATCGAGGCGTTGCAGTTGGCGTCGGAGGCCGACGTTGACCACCTTAAGGCAACGATCGACGGGTTGAAGGAGGCGCATACCGTCGATATTCGCGCCCGAGAAGGTTTGATCGACGAGATGCGCAAGCGCATTGCAGATATCGCCGACAGACTGCAATCACGTGAGGCTGAGCTAGGAAATCTTCAGCAAATATACGCGACACAATCCGAGCACCTGGCGGAACGTGAGCGACTGGTCATCACGTTGACGGATCGGATTAGAGAGCTTGAGACGAGCACTTTCTGGCGCATGACGGCTCCCGCACGAGCGAGTGTGATCTGGGTGCGGCGCGGTTTCGCGCGCTGGAGAAGACGCTACCAACTGGCCATGAGGGTGCCGGTATTTATTCGCTACCACTTCGGTTTGGGGGGCTGGCGCGCGTTAAGTGAGGCGATAGACCGACGTTTGCAGTGGCGAACAAAGGGGTCTGCGTCCGCAGAGATAAAGGGGGCAGCAACCTCAAACTATTCGACGGCTTCAGATCAACCCATCCGCTTTTCATCGAACGCTCGGCCGATTGTATCTGTCGTGATCCCAACCTACGGGCAACATGACGTCACTCGACGTTGTCTGGCGAGCCTCGCCGCAGAGGTCGAAGAACTTGCCTGCGAAGTGATCGTTATCGACGACGCCTTTATAGCGCCCTTTGACCCGGAAGCCCTGCGTGTTTCGGGAGTGTGTGTGATTCGTAACGATCAGAACCTAGGTTTCTTGCGCTCATGTAATCGCGGTGTGGCTGCTGCTTCTGGTGATTATGTGCTGCTTCTTAACAATGACACCGTGGTTCATGCGGGCGCGATGAGGGCTCTTCTCACCACCTTTGATCAATTCGACAATGTAGGCGCTGCGTGCGCCCAGTTGCGGTTTGAGGATGACTCCCTTCAGGAGGCGGGTGGGATCGTGTGGCGTGACGGGTCAGCTTGGAACTGGGGTCGTGGAGAGGACCCCACTGACCCGAGATTTTGCTACCCCCGGGAAGTGGATTACGGCTCGGCGGCAGCGCTAATGGTTAGGCGGTCGTTATGGCTGGATGTCGGTGGCTTCGACGAGACCTTTGTGCCAGCTTATTACGAGGATACTGATTTTTGCTTTGCCGTTCGCGCGGCCGGGCAGCGGGTGATCTATCAACCACGCGCGGTGGTCACCCATTTTGAAGGTCTCTCACACGGGACTGATACGGGTTCCGGTCTGAAAGCGCACCAGGTGACCAATCAGGCGCACTTTGCTAAAAAATGGAATGAGCGATTATCGTATCACCGCCCTAATGGCGTTGATCCGATGCTGGAGCGAGATCGCAATGCGACAGCGCGAGTGTTGTGGGTCGAAGCCTGCTTGCTAACACCCGACCAGGATTCAGGTTCACTTCGAACGCTGCGCCTACTGCGTATCCTCGTCCGCATGGGTTGCAAGGTAACTTTCATCGCAGACAATCTTGATGGCGCCGAGCCCTACCGGACTCAGTTGTCAAACGAGGGCGTCGAGGTGGTTCACTCACCCCACTTCACCACGGTCGAGTCGTTTTTGCGCCGTCATGGATCGGAGTTTGATGTGGTGACGCTTTGCCGGCACTACATTGCGATCCATCTTGTCGATATCGTCCGCGAGGTCAATTCCCGCGCACAGATTTGGTTCGATACCATCGATCTGCACTATCTGCGACTGCGCCGGCAGTTTGAGCTCGACGGCAAAAAAAGCACGGGTAATCAGGCCGAGCTTGCGCATCGGGAGGAGATGGCGGTGATAAAACAGGCTGATTTAACCATTGTGGTCAGTGAAGTCGAGGTCACGGAGTTGTCGCGTGAGGCGCCTTCTTCCCGGGTGATTGTTGTCAGTAACATCCATGAGATCAGCGACACGGAGATAGCGCGGGCCGGTCGCAATGGCGTGATGTTTGTCGGCGGATTCCAGCATCCCCCCAATGTCGATGCGGTCGAGTTTTACGCAAAACATATCTGGCCTTTGTTTCAAGAACGGTGCCCCAACGTGCCAACCTATATTATCGGTAGCAAGATGCCGGATCGGTTACGCGAACTGGGGGAGAGGCATGGACTCGTTATGCTAGGCTTTGTTGAAGATTTGTCTCCCTATTACGAAGAGTGTGCCCTCTCTATCGCGCCTATTCGCTATGGGGCTGGTGTGAAAGGTAGGGTTAATCAGGCGCTCAGTTTTGGGTTGCCTGTGGTGGGCACGCCCATCGCACTCGAGGGCATGGGCTTGATCGACCGGGAGCATGTGTTGATGGCGAGTGAGCCGGACGCATTCGCTTCGGCCATGGTGGAGGCACACTCCGATGAGGCCCTATGGCGCAAGCTGTCTCGAAATGGGCGGGCATCCCTAGAGGGCCGTTTCACGCCGGATGTTGCGCACAATGCGCTGCAATCTGCCCTCGAGAGTGTGATGGGCAGGAAAGGCAGATGTTCCTAGTTCTAACTCCTCAGTCGATTGCAAACCGCCTCGAATAAAGCAATATCCTGATGATTGAACCAATGCAGTTTGTCCCATGTCGGCTTGCTGAGTGCCGCTTGCATATTATCGAGCTGTTGCTCCAGCGATAAGCCAAAGTCGGGCGCTCCAACGTTTTCCGCAACTCGGCTGGGATAATCGAACTCGATCCCGGCTGCCGCCAATTGGGGTATGAAAGATGCGACGTCCTCGTCGAAGCATTCAGCGCGGCCGATACAGGGCACCTCTGATAAATTGCGTAAAGCAGCCTCGAGATCATAGAGCGGACGACCGTTAGCATTCACTCCCTTAGGTGAACTATTGGCCCCACGGCAGAGCAAATTGGTTTGCAGGTTGCAAATTTGGAGCTGGTTGGGATGGCCGGCTACCAACTCTTCAATCCACGCATCAAATCCTTCCATCGGAGATTCCAGCGGCTCTGGAGCATTGCGGTTCTCATGCAGAAATACAGAACGAATGCGAAGAATGGGATGTCTGACAAAAACCACCGGTAACGCGAGAAATTGGTCTGACACAGGAGCTGGCAAAGTGATTTGATGTGAGGAAATAGAGGCTAAATTCGGGCGGGTATGGATCACCTTGATCAACTCTGGTTGAGTAATCATCGAAGACGTTTTTGGGCCGTCGAAGGAGAGGTGGCGTTGACCAAAGTTGTTCCTGAGAACCCGCTCAAAACTGGTGCCGGCGGTTTTGAAGATGTGGTAGTGGCAAATAATAGTTCGGGGCATCATTTCCGTTTTGCTACGGTGTGGGCATCTTCGCCAAAAATAACATGTTTATCGCAGCCAGCATCGTGCTTAACAAATTACTCACGGGATATCTTTCAACGCCTCGCAGTGGCCGGGAGATTTCCCGCGGTATGGGAAGACCATAGGTGTAACGGTTTTAATATTTTAGGAGGCTACATCGGGTCTTATGAATACCGCTCAAATGTGAAAACTTCGCCCAAGAGAAATCGGCTGGGGTGTTACAGTATTCGCCTGCGGCCAGGGCAGCGAGGAATAATGGCTGTCGCCCGGTCGTCATCGAAGATGGCAGTGTGACCTACCAGTGCAATGAAGCATTGAGGAGCGGTGTTTTGGAAGCAGTAGAAGCGATAAAACCTCAGGACAGGCCTTCGGGATTGGGACCGCGTCTGGTCGCTCAGGGACTGCTGGGTGAGAGAGATCTCGAGCGTGCGCTTGCAGCCAAGCGCGAGATGGGATGTATGCTGGGTGAGGCATTGGTGCGTTTGGGGTTGGTAGCGGAGAACCATGTCGCCACGGCGCTATGTGATGAGCTAGGCGTGGGCTTTGCGAGTAAAGAAGACTTCCCAGAGGATCCTCTGATTTTAGAGCATTTTCCTGAGCAGTTCCTCTTAAATCACCATGTGGTGCCGTTATCTGTCAGCGACGATGTGATGGCTTTTGCGGCATCTAAGCCGCAGGACGCATTTCTCAGAAAAGCCTTACATCTGGCGACCCGCAAACAGATCGAGCTGCGTTTGGGCCTCACAGCTGATATTGATGCCGCGCTGGAGCGATATGTAGAGATCGAAGACGAGGGTGAGCTTGATTCTTTAAGCACGTTTGACGTGAATGACACGGAATTCGTCGAGCACCTCAAGGACCTGGCGAGTGAAGCGCCCGTTATTCAGCGAGTGAACCAGATCATTCAGCGGTCTCTGGATATTGAGGCATCCGATGTACACCTCGAGCAGTTTGATGATGGTCTGCACTTGCGCTACCGCATTGATGGTGTGCTTCAGGAAGCAAGTCAGATCACAGACAGCAATTTGTCAGCGGCCATCGTGTCGCGAATCAAGTTACTGGCTAATTTGAATATCGCCGAGCGACGACTGCCGCAGGATGGTCGCATTATGATGCGGGTGAAGGGACACGAACTTGATCTTCGTGTGTCGACACTGCCCACCGTTCACGGTGAGGGAATTGTAATGCGGGTACTGGATAGGGAGAGCATCCGTCTGGATCTCGCTGATATGGGCGTCAGTGACGATACCTTTGCATCCTACAAAGAATTATTAAAGCGGCCCCACGGAGTATTGCTGCTGACAGGTCCTACTGGATCTGGAAAAACCACCACGCTCTATGCATCTCTGTCGAATATGGATTCAGATTCGATGAAGGTCATTACGGTGGAAGATCCAGTTGAATACCAATTGCATGGGATAAATCAGATACCCGTGCACAGTCAGATTGGCCTGACCTTTGCCCGGGCTTTGCGATCTATTCTCAGACAGGACCCCGACATCATCATGATCGGAGAAATGCGCGATACGGAGACAGCTCAGATCGCCGTGCAGTCCGCGCTGACAGGGCACCTGGTGCTATCCACCCTCCACACCAACACTGCGGCCGGTGCGATTACCCGCCTCGAGGATATGGGGGTGGAGCGTTTCCTGATCACTGCAGCGGTGAATGGGGTGTTGGCGCAGCGATTGGTGCGCAAACTGTGTCCCGATTGCAAGACAGCGGTAGACCTGCCGCCTGAAGTACTCAAGAAAACAGGGCTCGAACCTTTTATGGCATCGGGTAGTCAGACAATTTTTGAGTCTGCTGGATGTGAGACCTGCAAACACACCGGTTACCGCGGCAGAATGGCCATCCATGAACTTTTCGTACTGGATTCAACAATTCAGCGGGCGGTATTGGATGGCGCAGATGCCCAGAAGCTGAGAGAGCATGCGCGTGCCCGCGGTATGCGCACGTTGTATGAAGATGGATTACGCAAGGTGGCCATGGGCTTGAGTTCGCTGGATGAAGTCCTCCGTGTGACCCAAGACCAGAGTGAAGAGGCGGGCGATGATCTGGATGCCGCATAACGCCCGATTCAGAGTGATTGGTTAATCCATGCCGGCTTTTCGTTATAGGGCGGTCGGTCAGAGTGGTAGCATCGATTCCGGTGTTTTGAATGCGCGGGATCTCGCGAGTGCGCAGCGACAGCTCCGCGCGCAACGCTTGACCCCCTTGTCCGTCTTACCCACCGCAGAGGTGGTGCAGCCACGGGAGGGCAGCGGCAAAGATTCACTGCCACTTCCAGACGCGGAAACCGCGCGGGTACTGCTCGGTAGAGTGTCCAGTGGCACGCGGGTTAAAAAAGGTAAGAAGCGCTTTGATCGGGATGACGTGCTTCGTTTCACGGCCGAGATGGCGGTACTGCTCAACGCCGGACTGCCCCTGGACCGCGCCATAAAAGTGCAGATTGATTCCGCCGCCGATGGCGCGCAAAAAACGCTTCTCGAGGAGCTACTTGAATCCCTCAAGGGAGGTAAGGCGTTAAGTGCTGGGTTGGAAAAACGCCCGGACGCGTTTAATCACTTTTACATCAATATGGTGCGTTCAGGTGAGGCCAGTGGCCATCTGTCGGACGTGTTGCGCGAACTAGCAACCTATCTTGAGCCGCGCTAAGACGGTCAGAGCGTCAGTGATCTCTGCTCTAATCTACCCCGCGATTCTCGCCGTCGTGGCGGTGTTGTCAGTTTTTGTGATGCTGGGTTTTGTGGTTCCGGAATTCGAGGCGCTGTTTGAAGACATGGGTGAGTCCTTGCCACTGTTAACTCGGGCCATAGTGGGTTTGGGAGATGTGGTTTCTGCGTGGGGCTGGTTATTGGTTTTGCTCTCTACGGTGACCGTGTGGTGGGCACGGCGTTGGTTTGCCACCGCCAAGGGCCGCGAATGGCTCGACCTAAAAAGCCTGACTCTGCCGCTGGTCGGCTCTATTGCGTTGAAATACGAGGTGGCGCGGTTTGCGCGAACCATGGGCACGCTCTTGAACAATGGCGTGGCCATGCTGCGCGCGACGGATATTGCCGTGGGCACGGTGGGTAATAGCCTAATTCGGGCGTCGCTGTTGGAGTTGCCGCAGACCATCAAGCGTGGAGGACGCCTCTCGCAGGCATTGGATGCGCGGGTGTTCTCGCCAGTCGCCTTGCAAATGGTGCGAGTGGGGGAAGAATCGGGCAGCCTCGACACCATGCTGCTGGAGTTAGCGCAAGTCTATGAGTCAGAGGTCGAGGACGAGGTGAAGCGCGCCCTGACGCTGCTTGAGCCCGCACTGATTTTGGGGATGGGCGGTATTATTGCCATCATCATTATGGGTATCTTAATGGGTATCCTATCCGTCAATACGCTAGTGGTTTAACCGCTGGCCCGCTCACGAAAAGGCGATACATTATGAAGCAGGTAAGGGGCTCGACGCAGTGGCCGCATTCAAAGCGCCGGGAGCGAAAATTGAGTGGCTTTACACTGGTGGAACTCCTGGTTGTGCTGGCCATCCTCGGTATGCTGGCAGCGCTAGTGGGCCCCCAGGTCCTCAATCAGCTGGGCGGCGCTAAATCTAAGTCCGCCCAAATACAAATCAGGGATCTCGAGCAGGCACTCGAGCTGTACAAACTCGATGTGGGTCGGTTTCCCAATAATGGCGAGGGTCTCGAGGCTCTGGTTCGCTCCCCTAGTCGCGCACGTGGCTGGAATGGGCCCTACCTGCGGAAAGACGAAATCCCCCTGGATCCCTGGGGCAACGAGTACCAGTACCAATTTCCTGCCGATACCGCAGCGGGATACGAATTGATCTCTTACGGCTCAGATGGGAGAACCGGTGGCAGCGGCGAGGCGGCAGACGTCAGTATCTAAGAATATGGCGACCTCTTTGCAGGTGCGGGGCTTCACGCTGTTGGAGCTGATGGTGGTTTTGGTCATCGTCTCCTTACTGGCGGTGGCCATCGGCGGGTCAGCAGGGACATTCCTCTCGACCATGGAGTATCGGGATGCCGTCAGGGAGCTGTCTTCTGCGGCCAAGAGGGCGAGGCTCCGATCCCGATCTCAGGGGAAGCCTTTTGATTTGGTTGTCGACCCTACCCTTAATCGCTTTGCACTGACCGACCAGCCGGAAAATCTAGAGTCAGACGATTACCAGATGCTGGCTAAAGAACTAAGCATTGGACTGGTGTTTGCCGCTGAGGTCAGTCCGGGGGCGAATGTGGCTGTCATTCGATTTTATCCCGCAGGAGGATCTTCGGGCGGGGAGATTACGATCGAGCGCCCCTCAGGAGCGGGAACGCGCTTGGTGGTGGATTGGCTGATTGGAGATGTACAACAGGAGCCGTTGTGATCAACGGTGAGGGGCGTTCAGTGGTTTCAACTTCTTCTGGTTTTTCTTTGCTGGAAACCCTGGTTGCGCTGGTTATTTTGTCGCTGGCGCTGGGCGCCCTCTATCAGGCGGCGGCCGGCGCTACTCGAAATATTCGGGTGGCAGAGCAGTACACCCGCGCGACCGCCCTCGCCGAGTCGGTGCTTTCAGAGCATAGCTACATTATGGAGCCGAATTCGAGTTTGGTGGGGGAATTCGAGGAGTTCACCTGGCAAGTGCTGTCCTGGCCAGTACCCGACCCTACTGGAACTGTGGCGGCTGAAGACGCTGCGTTGCCCGTGCAGGGCTTGCCGCTCCAGTACCTTCAGGTTTGGGTGCGCTGGCCAGGGCCGTCTGCACAACGCGAGCTCGATCTGCTTACCGTTGTGCCACTTAGAGGCGTCCTAGAATGATTTCTCAATCTCGAGGGATGACGCTTGTCGAGGTGATGGTTGCGACAACCCTTTTTTCCATGATTATGTTGGCAACGGTGACCGCGCTGAGAACCTTCGCCATGACATATGATCGTGTGCGACAGGAGGCGAATAAGACCTCGCAAATCAGGGAGGGAGACCGTTTTATTCGCCAAGCGCTTCAGGATGCGGTGAACGCAGACGGGTTGTTTGAGGGTTCATCCTCGACATTGCATTGGGTGGCGCCGGTTGATCGGGCGGGGGCTGCAGCAGGCTTGCAACACATTCAATTGTTGGTGAGAGATGAGCAGCTACTAGTCTCGTTCGCGCCACTGCGGGCTTCCCTAGAGGCGCCGGATTGGGGGCAGGTAGCGCCAGACTTTCCCTTACTAAAGGACTTGGAAAATTTAGCGTTTTCCTATCAGGCGGAGCCGTTAGGTGAATGGTCATCACGTTTTGAGCCCACTGATGAGTCGACCAATAGTCTCCCATGGGCGGTTAAACTGGAGTTGGTGCTCGCTGGGAAAGGGTGGCCTCCGATTGTGGTGTGCTTAGAGCAGTTCAGGTTGTCGAAATGAAATCACTTCCAGAATCTGGTTACGCGCTAGCGCTTTTATTGTGGATGATTACCGGGATGTCGTTGATGGTGACGGCCGTCATCCATTTTGCGCGGGACGATATCGGCTTGTCGGAATTACGCATTAACGAGGCAAAAAGCCGGGCGCTATCAAGGGGCTTGGGGTTTCTGGTGTCGCGGGATATCGCTCTCAGGCAATTTCAGCAGTTAAGGGCAGGAATAGAAAACACGGAAGAAGGCCCAAGGCGTGTCGGTGCGGCAGAGGGTTTAGATGACGGCGCCACTCAGGCCTTGGGCCCGTACGAATATCGATTTGAGCGCGTCGTTGGCAGCGTGATTGTTCGCCCCGTTTCGGGACTGATATCGCTGAACAATGCTTCTGAAGAAGAGTTGTTCCAAACGATCGTTGCTCTGGGGCAGGCAGAGTCAGGTGAGGCAATAGGCATGATGCGAGGCATTATCGACTACAGAAATCAGGTTTCGCCAGTGTCGCGGGACATGACGGGCTTTAGCGGGTTTCGTTTCAGGGAGGAGCTGCTGGCGGTAGAGAATTTGCCCCGAGCTGTTTATGACCGGATTAAAGACTTTGTGCACGTTCACAATACGATGGGTTTGGATCCGGCAAACGCGCCTCCGGAGTTGGCCTCGCTCTTTGCCGACGAGCACATGCTCGCTGGCAGTTCGGGCGCTGCCAGTGGTGGTGGCAAATCGAACTTAAACAGCCAAGCGTCGTTGCCACTAGCGGCGGGTCCGGTCACGTTCGATGCAATCTACGCGCGCAGGCGGCTTGTGCAAAGCGGCGAGTCAAACGTCAAGGCTGTTATCGTTAATTTGTCATTCGATAACGGTTTTCAGGCACGCTATCGGGTGTGGATGTCAGGTTCGGGTAGTGCGCTTATTCGCAGTGAAAGCTTGTCAGCTATTAGTAGAGGGGGGGTCTAAGGTGGCCCAGTCTGGTAACGACGCGAGCCAGTGGTCGCTGTTCGGTCTTGATCTCGAAAGATTTGCTGGCAGCGTGGTGCTGGGCGTGCGGCAGTTGCTGTGGGGACACGAGTCCGGATTACAGCGACGATTTATGCCGAAGGCATGCTTGAAGGGTAACGTGCTGCAAGTAGAAGAAAAGGATGCACAGAGTTTTGGTCTGAGCGCTCATTCATCTGAGGTTGCTGATGCGACTGCGGTTTTGCTGCCCGATGATTTGGTGCTTACGAGGCGCATCGAACTGCCATCAGTCGCAGAAACGGAACTGGCGGCCATCGCGGTGCTTGAGGCGGAGGCCAATTCGCCATTCTCCAAGGAAGACACCAGTTTCGGATGGCGGGTACTGTCGAGAGAGGCATCGCACTTAATCCTGATTCTGGCCATAGCCTCTCGACGGGCGATTGACTCACATTTAGACGCGACTCGAGCGGATTACCTTTCTCGCCTCCGTGAGGTTGAGGTCTGGTCTAACTGCGAAGGGAAGCTTGTTCAGTTCTTGGGGTTTGGAGAGGCGCAGCGGAAAACTGAGTACATTGCTACTCTTGCGCGTTCTGCAGCGAAGGTGGGTTTGTTGGCGTTGGCAGTGGCGGCGATTGTGTGGTGGCCAGCAGGGGCGCTCTCGATCAAGGAACGTCAGCTCAAAGAAATGCTAGTAGAGACGGAGCTAAGAGCCGGTACCGCAACCGCAGCGAGGAATTCGCTCATCGATATGGAGGATCGGCTGACAGCGGCATCGGAGTTTTACGATGACCGGCTACTCTATGATCGGTGGCTGGATCAGATGGCTGCTCTTACCCCTGATTCGGCTTACCTCACCAGCATGAGTTTTGACAAGGACCGGCTGACGATTTCGGGGCAGGCTGCTAACGCAGCGGCATTGCAGACCACGCTGGCCAATGCGGGTATCTTGAGTGAGGTGACGGCACCATCAGCATTTACCCGCGACAATCGCACGGGAAGGGAGCGCTTCACCCTGACCATGCAGCTCGTCGAGGCGCAGCAATGATGATTGCCGAGACCAGGTCCTGGCTCTTTGGTCTTCCCAGAGAAGCGAAATGGCTGGTTGTGGCAACGGGCACGGGTGGCTTAACTCTCGCGTTCGCGTTCTGTTTTTACTCCTTTGCTGCCACTTATCAGGGCTGGAAAGAGATTGGTCGCAGTGCGCCGAGAATCGCCCGGCTGGAGGGGTATGAGTTGGCGCGGGATGATATTGATATAGCTGCCAATGCCGTCGAGATGGCGCTGCAAGAGCTGGCGTTCAGTGACGATAGTGACGAGACTCAAGTCGGCGCGAGGCTGCAGCAAGTTTTGCGTGGGTTCGCTGAAGAGTCTGGGCTCACCGTTGGAGGCAGTCAGCTTTTGCCATCACAAGACGGAGAGATGGCACCCGAGGGGTTTACCGTACTGAGAGTTCAGCTCAATATGACGGGATTGCCCGACGCATTGAGCGCTTTTTTACGTGAGGTCTATCAGCACGCGCCGGTGCTTGATGTGACTAAGCTCAACGCCGCGCGCGCTCGACGGGGCAATAATCGGCGCTCTAAAAATGCAAGTCCCGATGAGTTACAGACGCTGCGTCTTGACGTGCATGTGTCAGCGCTGATGGTGACGCAATGAAGTCCCCGTCGGTATTTTTTTGGTCTCTTAACCAGTTACTGCGAGTTTTGTGGGCGCTTGTTGCAGTGGGTGGGCTGGGACTATGTGTGCTTTATTTGTGGTCCCCTGAAATCGCGCCAGTGCCCCCCGGGGAACTGAGTCGCCCTGATCTGTCGCGCTTGACCGATGACGCCGCGGATGCGGGCCAGAGTGATGAATTCGTAAGTCGACCGCTGTTTCTGCAAGGCAGAAGGCCGCTCTTGGTGGTCAAAGCCCCCCCGGTAACTGTGGTGAAAGATGATCCAGCTCCGCCGCCCAAGGTACTCGAACATCTCAAGTTATTGGGGATATTCTCATCTGGCGATTCCAAAGGGGTCATTCTGGAAGAGAACGGGGGTGATCGACGACGTTTGTTGGTGGGGGACAAAACGGGGGCATGGACCCTAGCCGCCGTCGAACCGAGGGGGGCTGTGTTCGAGAGCGGGGGCGTGGCGCGTCATCTGGCCATGGGTCTGCTTGCCGCAGGGTTGCCTAAAGCAAGGCGTGCGCCGAATGCACCAGTCACGCGCGAAGGAGGGGCTAAGGTGGCAAGCGAAGAAGGGTCTAAGTTGGCAAGCGAAGAAGAAGCCGAGCAACCCAAGAATTGGGCGCCCAGCTTTAACAACCTTTATAAAAAGAAACGGCAGCGCAGGAAAGCTGCCGATGACGCCGCGGCCTCTGGCGGCGCGCCAGACACCGAAAAAAGAGATTAACTATGATCATTGATGAAACCAACCGTTTTAGAGTCTCGCGGGCGTATCCACCGGCGCTGTGTGCATTAGCACTGGTCTTGGTGTCGTGCGCGTCGCCAAATAGTGCTCAGATAGTTGCTGAGAGCACCGCTGAAGGGGCGGGCAATGTGGCCTCTGTCACAGCGACGCGTGCCGACGAGGAAGCTGAATCTGGGTCGACTCGACCCTCGGCGCTCGAGCCCACAGTTTTCTCAGGCACGGGTCACTTTGTCGCTGCGCCTGTCCCGCGCCCACCCATTAGATTGGATGGCGAGGCGGTATTGGTCAATTTTGAGCAGGCGCCGTTGGCGGAGGTGGTGCATTCCATCCTGGGTGAAACCTTGGGTTTGGATTATGTGATTGAGCATCCCATCAATGGCGAGATCACCCTGCGCACGCGCTCCCCCATTCCGCAGGACCAGTTGCTCCCCATTCTCGAGTCGCTGCTCCTGAATAATGGCGTTGTTATGATCAGAGGCCCAGACGATCGCTTTTATGTCAGCGGGTCCGACACAGCGCGTAAAACGGTGCCCCGCTTCGACGCTGAGCCCTCGGCGGGCTTTAGTAACGTTATCGTCCAGCTCCAAAATATTAATGCTACGGAGATGGCCAATATTTTGGAGCCGGTGGCGCCGCCTGAAGCCTTTGTGCGCATCGACAACCGACGGAACATACTCATACTCGCGGGAACCCAGATTCAGCTCGAGGGCTGGCTTGATATTGTGTCAACCTTTGATATCGACCAGCTGGCGGGCGTGTCGGTAGGTGTTTTCCCGGTGAGGAGCGCCGCGGTAGAAGAGATTTTTATGGAATTGGAGCAGATATTGGGCAATGCTAATGCCGACGGCGAAGAGGGAGGTATTGCCTCCATGATCAGAGTGGTACCCGTCGAGCGCTTGAGCAGCATTCTGGTGATTTCCCCCCGGCAGCATTATCTGAATACCGTCGGCAAATGGATTGCGTCGCTGGATAACATCGAGCGGCAGGGCTCTGAGCCGCAAATCAATGTGTACAAGGTGCGTAACGGCAATGCTGGGCAGCTTGCTGGCCTTTTAAGCACCATTTATGGGGGTTCGGTCGGTACATCGGCAGGCGTCCAGCGTCAGAGTGTGGCGCCCGGCATGAAGCAAGGTAGAGCGGGGGTAACCGGCTCTATGGAGGCAGGTATCGTGCTCGATGGGGCCAAGCCGGGAGGCACGTCGGGATCGATTGGCGGCCAGTTTGAACTCGAAGATGGTGTGCGGGTGGTCGCAGACGAGTACAACAATTCATTGTTGGTGTTGGCAACGCCCTATGAGTACGAGCGGATCGAAAAATCCTTGATCAAGCTCGACGTGGTGGCCACCCAGGTGTTGATCGAGGCGAGCATGATCGAGGTCACGCTGACCGATGACCTTGAGTACGGACTCGAGTGGGCTTTTAACAATAATCTGGGTGGTGGTGATACTGGCTCGGGGTTACTCGATCTCGGCGGCGGCTTGGGTGCTCAGGTGCCGGGGTTCTCCTACAGCGTTTCAGACAGCGCTGGTGCAGTAAAGGCTGTCGTCAATGCCTTGGCGAAAAAATCCCTCATTAATGTGATCTCCACGCCTTCCGTGATGGTGCTGGACAACCACACGGCGTCGATTCACGTGGGGGATCAGCAACCGATTCGCAGTGCCTCCACTGTCACTACGGGCGGTAACGTGCAGCAGTCAATACAATATAAAGATACTGGCGTTAAACTTAGCGTTACGCCCTCTGTCAATGACGGCAGACTGGTAACCTTGCAGATAGACCAGTCAATCACCGATGTCGGGTCGGTAGATGCTGCTACCGGTCAGCGAAGTTTTCTCGAGCGTAATGTCAGCTCTACAGTGGCAGTTCGCTCCGGCGAGTCGGTGGTCCTAGGGGGCTTGATCAGAGACAATGAAAGCAAGGGCCGTAGCGGTGTTCCGCTTTTGATGGATATTCCTGTGCTCGGGTCACTCTTTAGCACCACGACTCAAGACAATTCGCGCACTGAGCTGCTGATTTTTATTTCTCCTAGGGTTGTTGAGGGTGAAAACGAGTTGCGCGACCTTAATCTTGAAATGCGGCGCCGTATGAAGGGTCTCGAGGACTTCAGTGACCTACCCGTGAAGTTTGAGGGGAACGGGGCTTAGCATGTACATGGGAACACGATTCAAGTTGGTCGCCGTTGCGATCGCCATGGCCATTTTGTCAGGATGCGCCACGCCAGTGTCAGATAGTCCCGAAGCGGGAGTGATGTCTCGCGCTCAGGCATGGCTCGACGCCCTGATGGCATTTGATATTGAGGGTATCTACAGTTTTACGAGCCCTGGTTATCAATCCGCGCACTCGGCAGAATACTACTCCCGAAATTATGCGGGGAGAAATATGTGGAAAACTGCTGGCTTAGGAGAGGTTAGCTGTGATGGCGCAGAAGAGTTTGGGGTCTGCAAGGTTCGATTGGTGATCACCTTCCGCGGGTTTATGATGCAAGAGGACTTGACAACGGAGCTGACCGAGACCTGGGTAAATATCGACGGCGTCTGGTATACAAAACCACGTTTATAATGATGTCGTTAACTGCGCGCTCTGACCGGCGTTTCAGTCGGCCGATTTGTTATGATTTTTTCAGGTGGCATTGCTCGCTTGATCCTTGGCTCCAGACATCCGGCGCACATTCAAGCGAGCCCGAGACCTCGGAATCCCCAGAAAATTGGCGACTGAGGAATAAAAAGCAGACCCTGCTCGTCTATCCTAATGTGCGGATCCGATTCCGCACGTGCCATTATGAAACCGTTCTTCGGACCACCTTTGGCAAGGCTAAAAGGGTGTAAAAAAAACAGTTTTAAGGTGCTTGAGGCAGGTAGTGGGGTAGGCTACTTTTCTTCAAGTTGGTAAGTCTGAGTAGCTTCGGTCCTGCGTTTGCTGTGGCCACGCGACTCGTAAGACCGACGAGCTGGGCAAATAAATAGGTTTATTTGCTTGGAGTTGCTGGACTTAGCAGCGTTATTCAAACGTTTGGAATACTTTTTAGGAGTGATTCATGAAAAAGAATATACTGTCACTAGCAGTGGCGGCCAGTGCAGCGGGGATAACAAGTCTCGCGTCTGCTCAGATGTACGTTAATACGGAGCACACGGGCGAGGCACTTATCTTCCCCTTTTACTCTGCGCAGAATGGCAACAGCACGCTGATTAGCATCGCTAACACGACGGCTGACACGAAGGCGGTAAAGGTCCGCATTATTGAGAGTCAGCAGTCCGAAGAGGTGCTCGACTTTAACCTGTATATGTCCCCTCACGATCACTTCTCTTTTGCTGTTTCAGAGGACGGGACTGGCGCCAAGATGATCACTGCTGACACGTCTTGTACTGTGCCGGCAATTGAGGGTGGCGAGCAGGCCTTTACTGACCTCTTGCTGCTGGAAGATGACGAAGAGGTAGGCGCTGCTGAAAGTCGTGAGCAAGTGGGCTACATCGAAGTTATCGAGATGGGCCAGGTGACTAACGCGGCGCTCGTTACCGCCATTACTCACGTGGATGGTGTGCCAGCAGATTGCGCTACTATTAGCAACGCTTGGGCAATCGTTAACGATACTGAGGGTGCTTGGTACGCGGATGCCAATGGTGAAGATGTTGGCGTAGCTGGAGGAGCTGCGAACGTCGGTAGCTTCGGCATGGGAGCCACTTGGAATGGCGGCGGTCTTTATGGTGTTGCGACGGTTATCAACGTCGCTGAGGGCACTGCTTTCGGCTACGACGCGGTGGCGATTGAGAACTTGGTCGACGACGGACGTCTTGCGACCGGCTCTGAATTGCACTACGCGCCCGGCGATACCCGGCCAGACTTTGCGGACAGCGCCATTAGTGACACTGCTACCGTTGCGATCAACGGCGTACAGACCACTTATACGAATCCCAGTCTTATCGAGGGCGACGATTCGTACCACACCGTTTCAGCCGTGCTGATGTCTGAAACTATCAGTAACGATTATGTGGTTGACGCTACAATTAATGGCTTGACCGACTGGATCGTGAACATGCCAACCAAGAGTTTTTACGAGGATGCGGTATTGGAATGGACGTCGCCGTTTAGTTACGGCTACGTCGGTGGCCAGAGTGATACAGCGGCCAACTATACCAACGATTGTCAGCCTGTGTCTTTGACGGTTTATGATCGCGAAGAAGGGATGATAACGCCACCCGATCCGGCAGATCCCGATGCAATAAACGATGGACCAAAGTTCTCGCCTTATATCCGGCCTGAAGTTGAAGACGTTGAGACGCCCGACGGCGCGGATCCGGTATTGTGTAGCGAGATGACGGTGGTTCATTTTGGCACGGCGAGTGCGAGCAACACTTCCGAAGCTGACGAGGATGCAGCAGTTATTCGTACGCTTACCAACGTTAACGGCCTGTTGTCAGACGACGATCAAGAGTTTGCAGCGGGCTGGGCAGTAATGGATCTGAGTGGAGATGCGTTGAACAACCCTGTTGACAATGCTCGTATTCTGCCTGGTACGGTGACAGGCGGTGAGCAACTGGTGGGTCTGCCAGTTACTGGTTTCGCGGTTGTGGAGTACACCAACGGTACCCTTGGCTCAGCGCTTGCTAACTACCAGTCGTCCTGGGAGCACAAAGCTAGCGTCGCAACATCAGACGATTAAGCTAGGCAGTAGCAGTGTGGTTAAAAGGAGCCCTCGGGCTCCTTTTTTTTTGTAAAATATAGGCTTTAGAGAAAAATTAACCGTGCTCGCGGCGCGTCCAAGTGTTAAAATCTACAGTGTTTGGAAAAGGAATTCCGGAGGTTATCTATGTTGTTTTCCACCACTGAGTTATTGCGGCTTGTGCCGGTACGATTAGGCATATCGGTTATCGGGGTACTCTGCCTCCCCTCAGCATTATTGGCAGCGACGCTTACGGTCAAGGATGAGACTGGCGAGGTAGCGCAGCTGGAAATCCAAAGCGGCAATAGCGTCGCATTGGTGTCATCCTCAAACGGCGACCTGACGCTGACGCTGGATGGTTATTACGTGACCGTCAGTGACTCTGACGCTGACTCTGACGCTGATTCTGACGCTGATTCTGACGCTGATTCTGACGCTGATTCTGACGCTGATTCTGACGCTGATTCTGACGCTGA
>MDTG01073988.1_pt1 | contig 17138 bp, 15 predicted proteins | sample 811421 | NCBI WGS metagenome assembly MDTG01 (sample SAMN05326645, study PRJNA326480) | marine metagenome | isolation source: seawater | place: Pacific Ocean: South East | collected 2011
TCAAACGCAATGTTTAGAGTGGAACTTGAAAATGGGCATGTAATTACGGCTCATATTTCAGGCAAGATGCGTATGCACTACATTAAAATATTGCCCGGTGATAAGGTTAAGGTAGAAATGTCCCCTTATGACTTGACAAAAGGTAGAATAACTTATAGATATAAATAACGGAACCATGAAGACCAGAGCATCCGTAAAGAAGAGATCAGCAGACGATAAAATTGTAAAGCGCAAAGGACGCGTTTACGTGATCAATAAAAAGAATCCAAAACACAAACAAAGACAGGGTTAAAACCGCAGATTATGGCTCGTATAGCAGGAATAGACTTACCAAGAAATAAGCGCGGAGAAATAGGCTTGACCTATATCTACGGAATAGGGAAATCACGTGCGCAAGAAATCTTGACCTCAGCAAGCGTTTCACTTGATAAGAAAGTTGAAGAGTGGAATGATGATGAATTGGCAGCGATTCGTCAGTATATTAATGACCACTTTAAGACAGAAGGTGCTTTGAGGTCGGAGGTTCAGCTGAATATCAAGCGCATGATGGATATCGGATGTTACAGAGGTGTAAGACACAGATCGGGTTTACCGTTACGTGGGCAGCGCACTAAAAACAATAGCCGCACCAGAAAAGGAAGAAGAAAGACAGTTGCCAACAAGAAGAAAGCAACTAAATAAATAGTAAATTAACAATACGTTTTCCATGGCGAAGACTCAGACAAAGAAAAAGAAAGTAAAAGTTGATGCAGTGGGGCAAGCCCATATTCACGCATCTTTCAACAATATAATTATATCGTTGACAAACGTGAATGGAGATGTGATCTCTTGGTCATCAGCAGGTAAAATGGGTTTTAGAGGCTCAAAGAAAAACACACCTTACGCCGCGCAAACGGCAGCAGCGGACTGTGCAAAAGTGGCGCATGATGCTGGTTTGCGAAAGGTAAAGGTTTTTGTGAAGGGACCGGGATCGGGCAGGGAGAGTGCTATTCGTAGCCTCGCTAATTCAGGAATTGAAGTTAGTGAGATTATGGATGTTACACCGATGCCACACAACGGTTGTCGCCCATCGAAACGTAGAAGAGTTTAATTTTAGATAAGACAAGGAAATGGCAAGATACAGAGGCCCAAAATCCAAGATAGCGAGAAAGTTTCGCGACCCAATCTTTGGCCCAGACAAGACACTAGAACGTAAAAACTATGGTCCTGGGCAGCACGGTCCAAACAAACGAAGAAACAAGCAAAGTGAATACGCGATTCAGCTTCAAGAAAAGCAGAAGGCTAAGTACACTTACGGCATTCTCGAGCGTCAATTCTCTAACCTTTTTAAGGAAGCGAACAGAAGAAAGGGAATAACCGGTGAAATGCTCTTGACACTTTGTGAATCCCGATTGGATAATACAGTGTTTAGAATGGGTATTGCACCAACCCGAAGAGGTGCCCGTCAGCTCGTTGGTCACCGGCACATCACGGTGAACGGTGATGTTGTCAATATTCCTTCATATCAGCTGCGACCTGGTGACAAAGTGGCGGTGCGCGAGAAGTCAAAGTCTCTTGAGATAGTTACCAACTCTGTTGCGAATAGTAATTTGAGTAGCTATCCATGGCTGGAGTTTGATACAAACGAATTGAACGGAACATTTATTACTGCTCCAACTCGTGAACAAATACCAGAAAATATCAGAGAGCAACTCATTGTTGAACTTTACTCGAAATAAATAATTAAATCTTGGAATGAAGCAGAAATGTTTCTAAGCCCTACTTCAAGCCTAGCGAACGAAGAAACTTTATTCCAATTAAAACTGAAGAATAGAAATTATGGCAATACTAGATTTTCAACGTCCTGACAAAGTAATTATGCTCCAAGCGGATGACTTCAAAGGTCAATTTGAATTCCGTCCTCTTGAACCAGGATATGGCATTACAATAGGTAATGCGTTAAGGAGAATCCTTCTTTCATCCCTAGAAGGTTTTGCAATTACATCAATCAAAATAAGCGGTGTTGATCACGAATTCAGCACAGTGAAAGGAGTAATTGAGGATGTCACCGAAATTGTTTTGAATCTTAAAGAAGTGAGGTTCAAACAGCAAATTAAAGAGGAAGACTCAGAGAAAGTACATATAAGTGTTAAGGGTCAAGAGGTCTTCAAGGCTGGCGACATTGGCAACTTCACAAGTTCTTTTCAGGTTTTAAATCCAGACCATGTAATCTGTCACATGGATAAGGGAGTAACTCTTGATATGGAAATGACCATTGGTAAGGGTAGAGGTTATGTGCCCTCTGAAGAGAATAAGACTTCGAACCCAGCGCTAGGAACTATTTTCTTAGATGCAGTTTTTACCCCGATAAGAAACGTTCGCTACACAATAGAGAACTATCGAGTTGAGCAGAAGACCGACTATGAAAAGCTAATCTTTGATATTGATACTGATGGTTCAATTCATCCTAAAGATGCATTGAAAGAGGCAGCTAAGATCTTAATTCATCACTTCATGTTGTTCTCAGATGAGAGAATAACGCTTGATCAAGTAGAAAAGAAGGCTGAGGAAGAGTTGGATGAAAATACGCTTCACATGCGCCAGTTACTTAAGACGAAGCTTGTAGATATGGACTTGAGCGTTAGAGCGTTGAATTGTCTCAAGGCTGCTGATGTTGAAACTTTAGGTGAGCTTGTAACATTCGAAAAGAATGATCTATTGAAGTTTAGAAATTTCGGAAAGAAGTCTCTTACAGAATTAGAAGATCTAGTTCAAGTTAAGGGCTTGAATTTCGGAATGAACGTTAAGAAATATTTGAACGAAGACTAAAAGTCGCTTAATAATTAAGCAATGAGAAATCAGAATAAAATAAATCAGCTTGGTAGAACTGCCGCGCACCGAAACGCTATGATGTCGAATATGGCTTCATCGCTCATTGAGCACAAGCGCATTAGCACTACCGTGGCGAAGGCAAAGGCTCTTCGAGGTTATGTAGAACCTTTGATTACTAAATCGAAGACGGATACTACCCATTCAAGAAGAATTGTCTTTAGAAAGTTGCAAAATAAGCATGCAGTTTCTGAACTTTTCAGAGAGGTAGCACCCAAGATTGCTGATCGCTCGGGTGGATACACGCGGATTATTAGGACAGGCTTCCGACAAGGCGACTCGGCTGAAATGTGCATCATTGAACTTGTCGATTTCAATGAACTTTACACAACTGATAAGACAGTTGCTTCTGCGAAAAAGACAAGAAGGTCTAGAAGAGGCGGTGGCGCAAAGGCTAAGCCTGAGGAAAAAGTCGTAGAGGCTACAGCAACAACTGAAGCGGTTGAAGCAGCTGTAGAAGATGTGAAGGAAGTTGTAGAAGAAGTGAAAGATGTGGTAGCTGGAGCCATTGAGGATCATACTTCCGAATCAAAAAAAGAGAGTTCGGATGACGATTCTTATGATGAAGACAAGAAGGATGCATCATAAGGAAATCCACATTTTGTGAATATCAAAAGGGGATAGGTTAAAAACTTATCCCTTTTTTTTTGATTTAAACCCTCAACATTGTTGAATGAAATTTTCCGAGAAACAAAAAGCGGTAATCCTTCTGGATGACGGAACACATTTTTTTGGTAAGGCTGCGGGAAAGATTGGCACTACAGCTGGTGAAATCGCTTTCAATACGGGCATGACTGGATATCAAGAAATATTCACCGATCCATCATATTTCGGACAAATCCTCCTTATGACTCCTTCGCATATTGGGAATTATGGCACGCACGATGAGGAAGTTGAGTCAGATTCACTCAAAATCTCGGGGCTGGTTTGCAAGAAGTTTTCAGAGGTTTTTTCGCGAGCCAGTGGGTCTGCTTCTGTTCAAGAGTATTTCGAAAATCAAGGTCTTGTCGGTATTTCAGATGTTGATACAAGAGCTCTTGTTAGGCATATCCGCGATAAAGGGGCAATGAACGCTATTATTTCAAGTGAAATATTGGATATAGATGCGTTGAAAGCGAAACTTAAAGATGTTCCTTCAATGGCTGGGTTAGAGTTATCATCTAAAGTATGTACTGGCGAGGAGTATGAAGTAACAAGTGAAATCTCTGAGCGCAAGGTTGCCTTAATTGATTTTGGTGTCAAAAAGAATATTATCCGCTGTTTAGTCGAGCGTGGATGTAATGTTCGCGTCTTTTCAATGCACACCACAGCGAAAGACATAATGAACTGGTATCCAGATGGAATTATGCTTAGTAATGGCCCAGGTGACCCTGCTGCAATGGGACAGAGTGTAGACTTGATAAAAGAATTACTAGAGTTTAACATCCCAACCTTCGGGATTTGTCTTGGACATCAACTACTTTCCTTGGCCAATGATTTGACTACGCATAAAATGCATAACGGGCATAGAGGAGTAAATCATCCAGTAAAAAACTTGATTACTGGTAAAGGCGAAATCACCTCTCAAAACCACGGTTTTGTCGTGGAGATGGAGTCAGCCAAATCGAATGATAATATTCAGATTACGCACATTCATTTAAATGACAATACGCTCGCTGGTATTAAACTCAAAAACAAGCCTGCATTTTCTGTGCAATTCCATCCAGAGTCTTCTGCTGGACCAAATGATTCGAGGTATCTCTTTGATGAATTTGTGGCATTGATTGATGAACACGTAATACAAACCGCTTAAAACGAAAAACAATGAGTGCTATAGCACAATTAATGGCTAGAGAAATTCTTGACTCTAGAGGTAACCCTACCGTTGAAGTAGGTCTCATTACTGACGATGGAATTGTCGCAAATGCCGCAGTTCCTTCTGGCGCCTCTACGGGTGTACATGAAGCGTTTGAATTACGTGATGGTGATTCAAGCAGATACCTAGGAAAGGGAGTCCTTAAAGCGGTCAATAATATTCATGAGGTGTTTGCTCCCGAATTAAAAGGTGCTTTTGTCTCAAGTCAAGCGGCCATTGATCGACATATGATTCAAATGGATGGTACTGAAAACAAAGCAAATCTTGGTGCCAATGCAATGTTGGCCATTTCATTAGCCTGCGCCAAGGCAGCCGCCCAAAGTCATGGAATGCCATTATATCGATATCTAGGTGGAGTGAATGCCAATATGCTTCCAATACCAATGATGAATATTCTTAATGGTGGAGCACATGCGGATAATAAGATTGACTTTCAGGAGTTTATGATCATGCCCGTTGGTGCCGCATCGTTTAGTGAGGCATTACGCATGGGTACGGAAATCTTTCATCATTTAAAGTCAGTATTGAAAAAGGATGGCTATTCAACCAATGTTGGCGATGAAGGAGGTTTTGCACCAAATCTTAAAAGCAATGAGGCAGCCATTGAATACGTGTTAAGGGCTATTGAATCAGCTGGGTATAAAGCTGGCGATGACGTTTACATAGCTATGGATGCTGCAAGCAGCGAATTCTATGATGCTGCAAGGGGGGAGTATGTTTTCAAAAAATCAACTGGTCAAAGTTTATCTTCTGTAGAAATGGTAGAATTCTGGAGCGGTTGGTGTGAAAAGTATCCGATCATCTCAATTGAAGATGGGATGGATGAAGACGATTGGGATGGATGGAAGTCTCTCACTAAAGCTATTGGAGAAAAGGTGCAATTGGTGGGTGATGACTTGTTTGTTACCAATACCAAACGTTTATCAAAAGGGATAGAAACTGATACGGCTAACTCGATACTAATAAAGGTTAACCAAATTGGAACACTCACAGAGACAATTGACGCAGTAGAGCTGGCACATCTCAATGGTTACATGTCCGTAATGAGTCACAGAAGTGGTGAGACGGAAGACACAACAATAGCAGATTTAGCTGTTGCTTTAAATACGGGTCAAATCAAAACGGGTTCGGCATCACGAAGCGATAGAGTGGCCAAGTACAACCGATTACTTCGAATCGAGGAAGAGCTTGGTGGGCAAGCTAGATACCTTGGTCGAGAATTTCGCTTCGCACGCTAGCTCTGTCTTGTAATTCTGTTTTTGTAATCTTATTTTCGCGTGCGACTGGAATTCAGTTGACTTTCAACGCAGAAATAAAGAATAGAAGATGGCAGAAACAGCAGAATTACACTTTAACGGGGAAGTATATCAATTACCTGTAGTAGAGGGAACAGAGAATGAAAAGGCGCTTGATATCTCAAAGTTGAGAGGGCAGTCGGGTCTGATTACTCTTGATCCAGGTTTTAAGAATACAGGGTCAACGCAAAGTGCAATCACATTTCTTGATGGTGAAAAGGGAATCTTGAGATACCGAGGTTACACCATTGAACAATTGGCTGAAAATGCTTCATTCTTAGAAGTCGCTTACCTAATTATTTATGGCGAGTTACCTAATGCTGAACAATTAGAGAATTGGAGAAATGATATTACATATCATACCCTAATCCATGAGGATTTTAGGGTCCTACTTGAAGGCTTTCCATCAAACTCGCATCCGATGGGTGTGTTGTCTTCATTGGTAACTTCTTTAACTGCATTTTATCCAGAGTCGCTTGATCCAGTAAGGTCTTCCAATGAGGTTGACATGAGTATTATTCGTCTAATGGCTAAGCTTCCAACGATTGCGACTTGGGCATACAAAAACGAAGTTGGTCAGCCATTGATGTATCCAAAAAATGACTTGGACTACTGTGGTAACTTCTTGAAGATGATGTTTGGAACTCCAGCCGAGAATTATGAGCCAAACCCAGTGGTGATTTCGGCATTAAATAAACTCCTTATACTTCATGCGGAACACGAGCAAAATTGTTCGACAAGCACGGTTCGTATTGTTGGATCATCACAAGCTAGTCTTTATGCATCTGTTTCGGCCGGAATCAATGCACTATGGGGGCCATTGCATGGTGGTGCGAATCAAGCGGTGATTGAGATGCTCGGTTCAATCAAAGCTGATGGTGGAGATGTTAATAAGTACATGGCCAAGGCAAAAGATAAGAATGATCCTTTCAGACTTATGGGCTTTGGACACCGAGTATATAAGAATTTTGATCCAAGGGCACGTATCATTAAAAAGGCAGCTGACGAGGTGTTATCACAACTAGGTGTAAATGATCCAATATTAGAAATTGCCAAGGGACTGGAAGAGGTTGCGCTAAGTGATCCTTATTTCGTCGATCGGAAGCTCTATCCTAATGTTGACTTCTATTCAGGCATCATTTACAGAGCTTTAGGCATACCTACCAATATGTTTACGGTTATGTTTGCCATGGGTAGACTACCAGGCTGGATTGCTCAATGGAAAGAAATGCGTGAAAATGGTGAGCCAATTGGAAGACCGAGACAGGTTTACACAGGTGAGAATGCGCGTGAATATTATAGTTTAGATAAACGCTAAGCTCAGTAAACCCCTAGATATAACATGAAACCAGCTATTACGCTGGTTTTTTTGTATAACACATTTTTGTCAGAAGAAGGGATTCATGCAACTAATGAATGCTTAGATACTTTAATACAGTCCATAAAAAACCCGAATTGGCTTTATACCGGACGGGTTTTTGAAAATTTTTGATAATGACTAAATTATAGCCTTTTGTGTGAGGTCTTTGAGCTTTTCGGTCTCTTCATTGGCAAGTTCAAGGTCGACCAAGAGTCTACCACTGTGCTCATCAGTAATAATCTTCTTTCTTGCAGCAATATCGAGTTGTCTTTGCGGTGGAATTTTGATAAAAGATCCACCTGAAGAGCCTCGCTCTACAGGAACAACAGCGAGACCATTCTTTACGCTCCTTCTAATTCTTTGGTAAGCATTAAGCAAGCGTTCTTCAATTTTTTCTGCAGCTTCTTTTGAGGCTTTAAGTAATGCTTTTTCTTCTTTTTCGGTTTCCTTAATGATGCTGTTTAGTTCATCTTTCTTGTGATCAAGATCTTTCTTTCTTTCAGTGAGGGTTGCTTCGGCTTCTTGTATAACCTCCTTTTTCTGCTCAATTTGAGCTTCAAATTCTTTCATTCGTTTCTCACTCAACTGAATCTCCAACGTTTGAAATTCAATCTCCTTCGATAACGAATCAAATTCACGATTGTTTCGCACATTCTTTTGCTGTTCCTCGTATTTCTTGATCATTTCATTCGAATCAATGATCGCATTTTTACGTTCACTTAATTTGTTTTCCAAATCATCGAGCTCGGTTTGAAGATTGTTTGCACGTGTCTGCAATCCCTCAATCTCATCCTCCAAATCCTCAACCTCTAGAGGAAGTTCGCCCCGCACGGTTTTCAATTTATCTATTGCAGAGTCTATGAGTTGTAAGCGATATAATGCGCGAAGCTTTTCCTCTACGGTCGCTTCTTTTGATTTCTTTGCTGCCATGTTTATTTATCGAATAAAATAATGAACCGGATTTGTGTTAACCCTTGATAAAAGGACGGCAAATGTAACATTTTTATCTGCTAGATATCTCGCAATCAACTCGGGTGTAAACTGCTCTGTTTCAAAGTGTCCGATGTCAAGAATGATTATTTTGTTTTCATTATCGAAGTACTCGTGATATTTAAAATCACTGGAAATAAAAACGTCTGCTCCAGACTGCTTCGCTCTTTCTAAGAGAAACCGGCCTGACCCACCGCAGTATGCTACTTTTTTTATTTCTTCTTTTAATATATCCGTGTGCTTAAAAGCACTACAGCCAAAAACCTTTGCAATGTGAGCTAGGAAATCTTCGGATTTCATGGCCGCATCAAATTCACCGATCATTCCACTTCCAATATTTTGGGCATCATTTAAGAGCGGAATAAGGTCATAGGCCACCTCTTCATAGGGGTGGGCATCTAACATGGATAAAATCACGCTTCTAATTCTATGTTTTAAAAGGATTACTTGAATTTGTATTTCATCCTCTGTATGATCTTCATTGGGTTTACCAACAAATGGAATTGTATTGTCGCTGCCTCGAAATGTTCCTTTTCCTTCGCTGTTAAAACTGCAATGGTCATAATTACCGATGTTGCCAGCTCCCGCTCTGAATAGAGCTTGTCGCACCTTTTCGGCTGCAGCTTGCGGAACATGCACTTGAAGTTTCACTAGTTGGCCATTTTTAGGTGCAAGTATTTTAAGGTTTGACAACCCCAATCGTTCTCCAATGATGGAGTTAACTCCTAAGTTTATATTATCTAAGTTGGTGTGAATGGCATAAATCGAAACATGATTTCGAATTGCGAGCATCAGGGTGCGTTCAATATAGTTTTTGCCGGTAAAAGACTTTATCGATCCAAAAAGAATCGGGTGGTGCGCAATAATTAGGTTGGCTCCAATTTTAATTGCCTCTTTAATTATGGATTCAGTGCAGTCCAAGGTCACGAGCGCTTTTTTGACCTCATCATTTGGGTTACCACAAATCAGCTGGGCATTGTCATACCCTTCTTGAAGAGCAGGGGGTGCCCATTGCTCAAGCATTGAAATGACATTAGAGACTTTCATAATGAATCGTTTGAGCAAAGGAGCGGATTTTTTCAAAAACCAGTAAACTACATTTGACCCGTGCAAAAGTTGTTATTCCCATTTTCAATTCTCTATGGGTTCGTTACCTTGGTTCGGAACTGGGCTTTTGATCTTGGTTTTCTTGAATCCTATACACCTCCCGTTTACTCCATAGGCGTTGGTAACCTTAGGGTAGGAGGCACAGGCAAGACCCCTATGGTTGAATACCTGATTCGACATTTTGGTGCACAGAATAATATTGGAGTGATAAGTAGGGGTTATGGCCGTAAAACTAAAGGCATTTTAACTTCAAGACCAGATTCGAAGGTAACTGAGATTGGCGATGAACCGGCACAGATAGTAAGTAAATACCCGGAGGTCGTTTTTGTTGTGGGCGGTAACCGGGTGGCAGCCACAAAACATCTTATAGACCAAAATAAATCTGTCGAATACCTCTTGTTTGATGATGTGTATCAGCACAGGTATGTTAAGCCACACTGCTTAATTCTGCTTACTGCCTTTGATGATCTATATGTAAATGATTACATGCTTCCGTCAGGTAGACTTCGCGAGTTGCGCTCGGGGGCAGGTCGTGCTGATATTATCGTTGTAACAAAATGTCCTGAAGGCTTAAGCGATAATGACCAGCATGAATTAAAGGCGAGGCTAAAACCCAAAACAAATCAAAAGGTCTTTTTTATAACAGTTAAAAAATCTGTTAACCAGCGGGTTTATGGTAACGCTTCAGAATGCAGCTCAAATGTTGTATTAGTCACAGGGATTGACGGATCAAGACGTGTATCAAAATCTATTTTGAAAGATCACAGAATTGTCAAGCACTTTGATTTCAGTGATCATTACTCATACACACCCAGAGATGTTTCGAGTATTTTAAAGGAATGCAAGAGTCATGTAGAAACAGATATTTTAACCACGGAGAAGGATTGGCAGAGACTTAGGCCATTTGTCGAAGATCTCAATGATCGAGATGTGTCTATTTTCATTATTCCGATTGAAATAGTATTTCTTGGGAATCAGTCTACTCAATTTAATGAAGCTTTAAATGACGCAACTAGAAAAAATTAAATCAACTGCTGAGTACATCTCAAGCAGGCTTAGCATGAACGCTCCTATTGGTATTGTGCTTGGTACTGGACTAGGTAAACTGGCATATGAAATTGAAGAGTCACGGGAGTTGCCATATACTGACATACCTGATTTTCCGCAGAGTACGGTTGAGGGGCATGAAGGACGATTTATTCACGGTAAAATTGGAGGTAAGGAAGTGCTGGCTATGAAAGGCAGGTTTCATTATTACGAGGGTTATTCAATGAATCAGGTCGTACTCCCCATTAGAGTGATGCATTTGTTAGGTGTGAAGCAGCTAATTCTTTCCAATGCAAGTGGGGGCATGAATCCTGAGTATCAGGTAGGGGATATAGTATTGTTGAAAGACCACATCAATTTATTTCCAGATAATCCATTGCTTGGACCTAATCAGAATGAACTGGGCCCGAGATTTCCAGATATGTCAGAGCCATACGATCATCAGATGATAAAGGTGATTAAAACCTGCGCTGATCAACTCAACTTGAAACTACATATAGGCGTTTATGCGGGGGTAAGCGGTCCTTGTTTTGAAACGCCTGCCGAATATAAATACCTCAGGATAATTGGTGCCGATTTGGTAGGTATGAGTACTGTTCCTGAAAATATTGCGGCCAAACATATAGGTATGCGTGTGGCGGCGCTTTCAGTGGTCACAGATTTGGGTGTAGAAGGACAGGTAGAAACAGTGAGTCATGAAGAAGTGCAACAGGCAGCTCAAAATGCTGAGCCAAAACTTGCTGAATTGGTGAAATCATTTCTAAGCCAGGTTTAATCGTCTACTTCTAGCTGATCAAGTTACCTTTACAGCCATATAAATAGAATTTTGGACAAGGAGATTTTAGATAAATATGAATTGGTTGTGGGGCTGGAGGTTCACACTCAATTACTCACAAAAACAAAAGCGTTTTCATCGGACAGAAACGAGTATGGAAACCTGCCAAACACGAACACTTCGGCCATCAGTCTCGGCCACCCTGGTACACTTCCGGTGCTTAATGAAAAAAGCGTTGAGTATACCGTAAAGTTAGGTCTTGCTGTGGATGCCAATATTCGGTCTTACAACGAGTTTGCCCGGAAGAATTATTTCTATGCGGATTTACCCAAGGGATATCAAATTACTCAGGATACCACTCCAATGTGCATTGGTGGTTTTATTGAAATCAAGGATGCCGATGGGAATGCTAAAAACATCGGCTTAACCAGGATTCATATGGAGGAGGATTCAGGTAAAAGCATTCACGACCTCAGTCCATTCGATACGATGATTGATCTTAATAGGGCGGGGGTTCCACTACTCGAGATTGTTTCTGAGCCTGATATGAGATCTGGAGACGAGGCATACCAATATCTTACAGAGGTCCGTAAGCTGGTTCGATACCTAGAAATTTGCGATGGTAATATGGAAGAAGGTAGCCTCCGTTGCGATGCCAATATTTCTGTTCGAGAAAAAGGCTCAACCGAGTTTGGTACTCGTGTTGAAGTCAAAAACCTAAATAGTATCAGGAATGTAAAGCGAGCTATTGAATTTGAATTCAATCGTCATATTGGGCTGATTGAAGAAGGACAAGAGATCCGAAAAACAACATTGACTTTCAATGCACAAACGGGTGAAACCTCAATCATGAGGACCAAAGAAGGGGCAGATGATTATCGATACTTCCCAGAACCGGATTTGCAGCCGCTTGAAATTACTCAAGACTTCATTGATGCAGTAAGGCAAACCTTACCTCCGTTGCCTAAAGAGCTTTTCAGAAAGTATATAGACCTCGGTCTTAGTGATTATGATGCATCTATGCTAACTGATGATAAGCATATAGCCCTGTATTTCGAAACCTTATTAAAATACGTAGAAAGTGCAAAATCTGGGGTCAATTGGATGATGGGGGAGGTAAAGGGATACATCAATGAGTTGGCCATCGGCATTGACGAGTTTCCGATTAGCCCTGAGCGATTGGCAGACTTAATTAATATGGTTGATGAAGGTAAAATGGGCAGAACCTTGGCCTCACAGCAATTGTTCCCAATAATGATTAAAGAGCCACAGAAAACTCCGGTTGAACTGGCTACAATAAATAATCTAGTGCAGGTTGACAACCTTGACGAATTGGAACAGTGGATACAAAAATCGATAGACGCTTATCCTGATAAGGTAGAGGAGTATCGTGGTGGTAAAAAGGGAATACTCGGATTATTTATGGGAGAAGTAATGCGTCTAAGTGGCGGAAAGGCTGATCCAAAAAAGACAAATCAATTGCTTCGACAAAAGCTAGAAGCATGATAAAACACACCAATGAAAAACTTAATTAAAAGAATTATGGTATTACCGACAATGATTTTTTTACTGTCTGTATTGTCATGTTCAGACGGCTCTGGTGCCAATGGTAATGATGAATCTGAAAGTGCGAATGAAGTCTCTGCGATGGCTAAGGGTGAAATGGGACAGGATGAAAAACGAGTGGTTAAATATGAAAAAGCACTAGTTTCAATATCAGGAAAAATTTCAGGAGCCGAGAATGGGCTGGTTTACTTGCAGATTGTAGAATCAAAAGACGTTAGGGGGATTGATACTATAACCGCAGGTCCAAATGGAGAGTATGTCTTTGAATATGAGGCGGAAATCCTGCAATTTTATCGCGTTGGCGTCAACGCACAGAACTCATTTTACTTGATTTTAGCACCTGGTGAGTCGGCAGAAGTCAATGCCAATATTGAGAACCTCTTCAAATCGTTTCAAATTATCGATGCTCCTGAAGAGTCTTATCGTATGAAAGAGATGAACGGCATTACAGGCATGGCAGATTCTATCAATATGATTTTGCAAGCGGCCCAAATGAACAAGGATCAAAACATGCTTCAAGACGCCATTAATGAATATGAAAATGTAAACGCAAGATTACAAAGAGAAATCAAGGCCTTTATTAAGCGTAAGCCTGCCAGCCTGAGTTCGCTGGCAGCACTTCAAAATTTGAATTTTGATACGGACTTTGATTACTATCTAGAGGTGATCACGGCTTTAGATGGAAAAGTGGATGGCAACGATATATATGATAACATGAAAACTCAGGTATTGCAAATGCAGAATGTTGCCGTAGGAGCGATTGCACCTGAAATTGATATGTTTCAACCCAATGGCGAAAAAATTACATTAACCCAATTAACGCGGGAAAATGAATATGTTTTGATTGACTTTTGGGCTTCATGGTGTGGCCCTTGTCGTAGGGAAAACCCAAACGTAAAGCGTGTGTATGACAAATACCATGATAAGGGATTTGAAATTTTAGGTGTGTCTCTAGATAAAGCAATGCAACCGTGGCTCAATGCAATTGGTCAGGATGGTCTTGAATGGCGCCATGTAAGTGATTTGAAATATTGGAATTCTGCAGTTGTTCCTGATTATCAAATTACGGGTATACCACTCACTGTATTAGTGGATAAAGATCGAAGGATTGTTGCGAAAAATCTTCGTGGAGACGCGTTAGATATCAAATTGGCTCAGTTGCTCGGTGAATAATTCCGCCTTAAAAATAGTCATCGTAGTAGCTTGTCTACTCAGCAGTGTTGGTGCATTGGGGCAATATTTTCAACAGGATGTTGCCTACACCATTAATGTAGCACTGGATGACCAGAAACATATATTGCAAGGCAGTGAAGAGGTGGTTTACATTAATAATAGTCCAGACACCCTAGAATTCATTTACTTCCATATCTGGCCAAATGCATACAGCACTAAGCGAACTGCGCTGGCAAAGCAACTTGTGCGTTTTGGGGAAACCTCTCTTTTTTTCGCTGATGATAGTGAAATGGGCTACATTGATAGCCTATCCTTTACCCTAGATGGCAAGCTTTGTCTTTGGGAGATTGATGAGGAAAATCCTGATATCTGCAAGGTTCATATGGAGAAGCCTCTTGGTCCTGGTGAAACGGTCACCATATCTACGCCATTCAAGGTAAAAGTTCCTTCAGGATCGATTTCTAGGCTTGGGCATATTGGTGAAAGCTATCAAATCACTCAATGGTATCCTAAACCAGCAGTTTACGACACAGCGGGTTGGCATCAAATGCCATACTTGACCATAGGTGAGTTCTATTCAGAATTTGGGTCATTCGATGTGTTCATTACTGTGCCAGAAAACTATGTAGTTGGTGCTACCGGAGATTTACAGAATCAAGATGAAATTGACTGGCTTAATCAACTTGCTGAAAAGACAGAACGCTGGTTAGCCGCACGGACAAAGAGCGGTGATTGGAAGGATTATGCAGATAGCCTAGACTTTCCGCCATCATCTGAAAAGGTCAAAACGCTGCATTTCAGTCAAAAAAATGTACATGATTTTGCCTGGTTTGCCGATAAGCGTTATCACGTTTTAAAAGATACAGTGACCTTGCCATGGTCAAAAGCGGATGTCACTGTTTGGACCATGTTTACCAACAAGAAGGCCAAATTATGGAAAGAAAGTATTGAGTACATGTCAGATGCTGTTTACTATTATTCGCTTTGGAATGGTGACTATCCTTACAAGCACGCCAATGCCGTTGATGGAACTATATCTGCTGGAGGTGGAATGGAGTACCCAAACATTACTGTGATTGGCGATGTTGGAGATCCTTTATCGTTGGAGACGGTAATCATGCATGAGGTAGGCCATAATTGGTTTTACGGTATTCTAGGTAGCAATGAACGTAGGTATCCATTTCTAGACGAAGGACTCAATAGCTACAACGAGCAGCGCTATTTATCCACAAAATATCCCGATGGTAAACTTTTATCCAAATCAAATCCAAATGCTGCATTCAAATTTGCCGGACTTGATTATTATGACATTGAAGATCAACATGAGTTAACCAGCCTGCTCATGGCCAGGGCAAATAGAGACCAGCCTATGGACATTCCTGCGAATGAATACTCATTTCTTAATTATGGCTTTGTAGTTTACTCCAAATCCGCCACGGTTTTTAATTATCTGCAGCATTACCTCTCAGATAGCATCATGGACAGAGGGATGCAACGATATTTTGAGGGGAATAAGTTTCATCATCCATATCCGAATAGTTTGCAAAATGCTCTAGAGGCTGAATCGGGTGAAGATCTTGATTGGTTTTTCAAAGATGTGATATCCACAACCGATAGAATCGATTACAAGATCAAGCGCGTGACCAGCGATGAAGGTCAAACCACTGTAGCTCTTAAAAACAGAGGCATTAATGCTCCATTACACTTAGCCTTGAAAGATGATAAAGGCCAAATCGTTTGGGATAGCTGGATCGATGGATTTGACAGAGACACACTTATTCAAATCAATGAGCAAGGTGAGCAAGTAATCATTGATCCAGATGATGTCATGCCTGAGCATATTAGAGATAATAACCATTCAAATACAAAAGGTCTTTTGAAGCGCACTGAACCTATAAGGATGAAATTTCTAGGTTCTGTCGAAAAGCCAACTTTAAACCAAGTGTTTTACAGTCCGATTATTGGCTGGAACTTACCGAGTGGATGGATGCCAGGACTTGCATTGTACAATATCACACTGCCCACACGTAAGTTTACCTATGTGCTTGCGCCAATGTTCTCTACTCGAGCTATTGATGCGGTCGGTACTGGCCACATTGGATATTCGATCATGCCAAATGGCTCTGGATTTGAAAATATTGAGCTATCAGTTTCTGGAAAAAGGTATGTTTATGATTGGACTGCTGGAAATGACTCGAGATATAATCGTATTAATCCGTCTGCTACCTTCTACCTAAGGCCAGTAAACTATGCAGGACTCCTCTCTCAAAAATTCATATTAGGTAGTGTCCTGAATATCACGGAGCAACCAGGTATTGATCCATCGGGGTCTTTGAATTATATCAATACCGAAGAGCTATACAATCGTTTAGAATACCACCTCAAGTATGGTCACCCTGTATTCGCGTCTGGAGCTGTGGCTTTGATAGAACAAACCAGAGATTTTGTACGTAGCTCCATTGAACTTAAAGAGCGAATAAAGCTTGACAATGTAAGTTTTGGAGTTCGTTTGTTCGCAGGAGCCTTTTTGGCAAATAGTACCACCAGCCCCATATATAATTGGCGTATGGATGGACAAGACTCGCGCATTGATTATGCCTTTGATGGAGAGTTTTTAGGTAGATCTAGAAACGATCAATTTTTGAATAGACAATTCATGGAAACACATGGTGGTTTTAAAACTCCGACAGCCATTGGCCAGTCAACGCGTTGGTTGGTCGCTGCCAATTTTAAAGCAAGCTTGAATAAACTCCCATTTGGCCTGTTCATGGATGTAGGTTCAAGTGCCAGCGAACCCTTGGTGGCTGATGCTGGAGTCTATTATTCACTTATCCCAGAATTTGTTGAAGTATATCTCCCTTTGTTATACTCATCGAGCATTCAGTCGGAGGTTAGAGCCAACAGTCTTGCTTGGCATGACTTAATAAGATTCCAACTTCGGCTTGATCGGTTGAACTTAGTAGAAAAAGCCAAGCGACTGGAAATATGATGGAAAGGGACACAATCTACTTCGCATCTGACTTCCATTTAGACAATTCTGAAAAGGGAAAAGAACGCGAATTAAGAGTAGTGGCGTGGCTCGATTCTATAAAACACAATGCA
>MDTG01246089.1_pt1 | contig 17138 bp, 19 predicted proteins | sample 811421 | NCBI WGS metagenome assembly MDTG01 (sample SAMN05326645, study PRJNA326480) | marine metagenome | isolation source: seawater | place: Pacific Ocean: South East | collected 2011
AGGTGTAGATTTTTCATCAGGATCACTAGGTCATGGATTATCAGTAAGTTGTGGTTTAGCTTTTGTTAATAAAAAAAAAAGAGTTTTTAATTTAATGAGTGATGGAGAATTAGACGAAGGATCTAATTGGGAAGCTATATTATTTGCTTCACACCATAAATTAAGAAACCTGGTCAATATTATTGATTATAACAAAATTCAAAGTATTAAGTCTGTTAAACAAACTTTAAATTTAGAGCCTTTAAAAAAAAAAATGGCAGGCATTTGGTTGGAAAGTTTTAGAGGTTGATGGACATAATCATAATAGAATATTTAAAGTATTAAAAAAAACAAGATCTAACCAACCCCTATGTGTAATATGCCATACTATCAAAGGCAAAGGAGTAAAGTTTATGGAAAAAAATAACTTGTGGCATTATAGAACCGCAAGAGGAATTGAATACAAAATAGCAAGAAATCAATTAGAAAAAAATTATGAGAGATACTTTTCAAAAAGAACTTATAAAAATTTCAAAAAAAAATAAAAGATTAATGTTGTTAACAGCCGATCTGGGTTTCGGTGTATTTGATGAATTCGAAAAAAAATTTCCAAAAAAATATCTGAATGTAGGTGTTGCTGAGCAAAACTTAATTGGGTTATCGACCGGTTTAGCCATGAGTGGAAAAGTTATCATTGCTTACTCAATTGCTAATTTTTTAACATTAAGATGCTTAGAACAGATAAGAAATGATGCAGTGTATCATAATTTAAATATTAATTTAGTATCATCAGGTGGAGGTTTTACCTACGGTGTTTTAGGCATGTCTCACCATGCAACAGAAGATTTGTCAGTTTTAAATTGTATTCCTGGCATTACAATAGCTGCCCCAAGCACAAAATGGGAAACAAAAATGATATTCAATAAGCTTATAAAATTTAATGGAGTTAGTTACCTAAGACTTGAAAAAAATGCTAGCAGCTTAATTCCAAATAATAAAATATTGAAAATTGGTAGATTAAATAATTATTCTAAAGGCTCTAAATTAGCAATTATTTGTGTTGGTGGAATATTTAGTGAATGCTGGAAGGCAGTTGACAAATTAAGGCAAAACAAAATCAATATTTCTTTGTACACTTTGAGCTCTTTAAAACCCATTGATGAAAAAGACTTGGTTAAAACCTTAAAAAAATATCGTGTTATACTAACTGTTGAAGAAAATAATTTTTTAGGAGGTTTAGGGTCCACAATAGCAGCTATTATAAATAAATACTCTATTAAGTGTAAACAAAATATTGTTTCTACAGACGATACAACATTAAAAATAGTAGGCGATCAAAAATTTTTAAGAAAAGAACTCAAAATGGATGCTAATAGTTTAATTAGTAAAATTAAAAAATTAATTAATAAATTCTAATTCTTGGTTTATAGATTATTTCAATGTCAAAAATGTTAATAGATAAATTTATTTCAATTATAATTTTGATATTTTCTTTTCCGATAATTTTAATTTGTTTGCTATTAATTTTTTTAAAAGATTTCTCAAATCCTGTATATATTTCTCCTAGAGTCGGCAAAAACTTTAAAAATTTTAATTTATTTAAAATTCGCTCAATGATTAAAAATGCTGATAAATCTGGAATTACATCAACATCATCAAATGATAAAAGAATTACTTCTGTTGGTAAATTTATAAGAAAGTTTAAAATTGATGAAATTCTCCAGTTAGTTAATGTTATAATAGGTGATATGAGTTTAGTGGGTCCAAGACCCCAAATACCCAGTGAGGTTAGTCTTTATAGCAACTTTGAAAAAGATTTGTTGTTAGTTAAACCAGGAATAACTGATTTTTCCTCGATCATATTTTCGGATGAAGGAGAAATTTTAAAAGATAGTCTTGACCCTAACAAAGATTATAATATGTTTATAAGACCATGGAAAAGTGAGTTAGGCATTTTTTATATTAAAAATAACAATAACTTTATTGATTTCCAATTATTGTTTCTTACCTTTTTGTCAATATTTAATAAAAAACTTACATTAAAGATTTTATCAAAATTACTTAAAAAACTTCAAGCGAGCGATGAGCTAGTTTATTTAGCAAAAAGAGAATGTAACTTAAAAAAATTTAGTGTAAAATTGTAATAGTAATATATGTAGTGATTTAATTGATCATATTAGATTAAAATTTCTATTAATTTATGGATTTAACCAAACTAAAGGAAAAAAAAAAAAGTATTATAATTACATTATTTGATATTTTCATATTAAATTTGTCATATTGGGCATCGTATAACATAAGAGATGAAATATTTATTATTCCAAATTCAAATCAAATTATTCATTTAGCAATAGGAAATATATTATTTATTATTTTATATTTAATTTTTGAAATAAATAAATTTGTTACCAGATATTTTAATACTATTTATATTAAGCAATTTATCAAATTTCTTTGTATATTTACAGTAATATATTTTTTTGTAACTTTAACATATCATTTAGATACAGTACCAAGATCATCACCAATATTGACTAGTGTAGTTTTTTTTTCAATTGTAATAGTATCTAGATTTTTAATTGTAACCTCACTAAATATAAAATCAAATAAATTAAAAATTCCATCTATTGTAATTGGAGAAGAAGACAAGATTTATAGCTATTATAACTCAGCAATTATTAAGAAAGATATAGAAATAATTGCTTTTTTTTCAAATGATAAAAATATTATTGGAAGAAAAATATCAAATATTAATATTTTTTCTTTGTCAAAAATTACAAAATTTTTGTCAAATAACAAAATAAAAAAAGCTGTTATCGTATCTGATCAATTTTCAATAAATAAAATCAGAAAATTAATAAAATTATTAAAAAAATACGAAATCGAGGTATTTTATCATGACAATGATAATCAGGGTGAATTTACTGAACCACTAAATAGATTTTCTGAAAAAATATCCTTTAGACAAATAAAATTTTTTTTTCAAAAAAACTCGAAAGAATTTTATAGATCATCAATTTTAATAACCGGAGCAGGTGGATCAATAGGGTCTGAACTCTGCAAACAAATTATAAAATTTAAGCCGAATAAAATAGTATTAATTGAGCTTTCTGAGATAAACCTTTTCAATATTAATTATGAATTAGAGAGAATGAACATTCAAAATGTCAAAATTATCTCAATATTAGGTAATATTAACAATTTCACATTCTTAGAAAATATTTTTAAAAAATATAAACCAAATTACGTCTATCATGCTGGAGCAATTAAACATGTTACTATTGCAGAAAATAATCCAATTGAATGTGTAAAAACAAACATAATTGGATCAAAAAATTTAATGATGTTATCAATCAAATATCTTGTTAAGAAATTTATTTTAATTTCTACAGACAAGGCGGTAAATCCTGTTAATGTTATGGGATGTAGCAAGAGAGTTGCTGAGATTATTTTAAAACATTATCAGAATAGTAGTAAAAAAACTATTTTTTCAGCGGTAAGATTCGGTAATGTTGCAAACTCCTCTGGATCAGTTTTTCCAATTTGGAGAGATCAAGTTCAAAAATCTAGAAAAATTACAATCACAGATCCAGAGGCAACAAGATATTTAATGAGCATAAAGGAGGCTGTAAGTTTAGTTTTAGACGCTTCAATATTAGCAAAAAAAGGAAATATATTTATTTTAGATATGGGAGATCCAATAAAAATAATTGATTTAGCAAAAATTTTTTTAAAAAATTATGGTCTCCAATTAAAGACGCCAGAGAATTTGCATGGACAAATTAGTTATGAAGTTATTGGTCTTAGACCAGGGGAAAAGAAACATGAAGAATTATTCTATGACAATAGATCTAAAAAGACAATAAACCCCTACATATTCGATAGTAATGAGTTGCACTTTCCAAAAACTAGGGAAATTTTGGATTTTTTCAAAAAATTAGACAATATCCTAAAAAAAAATGAAGGACTAAAGTGCAAAAAATTTGTTAAAAATTTTATAAAATATGAAAATTACAATTAATGCAATCTAACATAAATAATCTTAATTTTTTTTTTTTTAAAAAAATTATAATAGACTATTTTTTATTATTCTATTTAGTAATATTAATATTTAACTTTGATAACTTATTTAGAAAAGACATAGCAAGTTTTTTATTAGGCTCATATTTACTACTCTACTATTTCTTTAATAAAAGCAGTTTTTATAAAACCAAATATAGTAGCTATACATTAATTTTTCTATTTTATTTAGCAGTAAACCAATTTTATCATCTAACGAATATATCTAGTAATAAAATTAGTTTTGTTTCTAAAGACTTAATCGGTATGACGTTCAATTTGCTGTTATTCTCATTTTTAATTTTACTTCAAAAACAATGGAAAATATTTTTTGAGAAACTCTTTTTTGTAGTATGTTTTTTTTTAGTATTAATACTAATTCAAAATTATCTCATATTAGATAAATTTATATTAACGACTGATATTTTTCTTAATTATCAAAAATATAATTATCATTGGGCTTCAAAAAATTATTTAGCAATAATTTTAAATATTTTTTTAATTTTTTTGAATTTGAATTTTTCCAAAAACAAGCTTTATTATTTGTATTTTTCTATATTAAGTATCTCAATTATTTTAACTCTTAGTAGAGCCGGATACTATATATATTTATTAAACTTATTATATTTAATATTTAATACGAAAAGAATACAATCAAAAATATTATTTATTATAATACTTTTTATTTTGACAAGCATTTTTTGGAATGAAAATTCAAAAAATTTTTACTTAAATAAAAAAACAGAAATATCATATTTGGCAAACATAAATAGTCTTAATAAAATAACCCCAAAAGATGAAATAAATATATTTTCAAAATCGTGGTTCTCGAAAGAGAGTAAATCTGTAAGAGTAAGTTATTATTTTTTAACATTTGATAATTTAAAAGAAAATTTTTTAATGGGAAATGGTTTGGGATCTTTTAAAATAGAAAATAGGGTGCTCAACCAAGATGGAACCGTCAAAAGATATCCAGATACTCACAGCACATGGTTATCATTATTATATGAAACAGGCTTTATTGGTTTTTTGCTATATATTTTTTTGATTGTTAAAAATCAATATTTCTTGTTACGAAAAAAAAATTTATCAGATATTTGTAATTTTTTTTATTATTTAATAATAGTATTTTCATGTTCACTTTTTATAAATGTTTTGTTCACACCAATAGTTTGGTTTTTATATGCAATGAGATTAAATTTAAATAATGAACATAAATTTAATAAATAAATTTCTTAGATTTGATAAAAAAATAATTAATCATGATAAAAGTAGTTTAATCGAATTATGGTTTTGCTTAAGGTATAATATATTTTTTCAATATTTAACAACTCAATCAATAAGAGACAATTATAATTCTGCCACTAAAAAAAAATCACCCTTTGCAATATTTTATTCTTTAATTTTTCAGGTATTACAAACTTTAAAAATAATTTTTTTTTTATTCAAAAAAAATAAAATATTAGAAATTGATGTTGGTAGGTATAAAATATATGAAAGAAAAAAAAGTAGTACTATCAGCTATATATTAAAGAAGAATAACATCAATTCACAAGCGATTTCTTTATCTTACAACTCTCAAATATTTGATAATAAAATTAACATTATATTTCTTATAAAAATAGTTTATTTTTTTTTAAACGTTTGTGAAAAATTTAAGAAAAAAAATGAAGATTTAATGATAATTGAAAAAAAATTTAATTTATTTTTTAAAAATAAAAATGAATTAAATTTTTATAAAATATATAAATCTATATATCTTAGGCAAGTAGCAATATATCTTGTAATAAAATTTTTTATAAAATTATTAAATTGTAAAAAAGTTCTATATTTAGAGAATCCAATTTTAAATAAATTGATAATATACTGTGGAAAAAAACCTATAGAAACATTTGATATACAGCATGCAATGATTTCTAAGTTGAGCATTTTGTATAGATATTATGTTAATAAAAAATACAATTATATTTTTACAAAAAATATAATTACTTGGGGGAGCTATTGGAAAAAATTTTATTCTAATAAAAGTCGATGTGTAAATCTGGGATATTATGAAAGTAATAAAAAATACAATGTAAAAAAAAAAAAAACAAATTTTCATTATCGGTAGTGGTTATGAAAGAAAGTATTTAATTGAGTTACTAAAATTTTTATCTGTAAAATTAAAAAATTACAGTTTAATTTATAAATTAAGACCAGAAGAGAATATTTCAGAATTTAAAAAACAAATAAATTTTGACATAAAAAGTATTGTCTTTTACGAAAAAATCCATGAGGATTTATTAAAAAAAAAAATTGCAGAAAGTTTGTACGTTATAGGCACTAATTCAACTTTATTAGTCGAATCAATTGGTCTTTCTAATGTTATAGTTTATAAAAAAGGATTTTATAGAGATTTAGAGGATTTAATTAGTAAAAAAATTTTACTTTCTGGAAAAAATTGCAATGAAATATCAAATTTGATATTAAACAAAAAGTTTCCTAAAAATAAAATAAAAAGAAATTTAATATTCAAAAAACCAAATAAACAAGATTTAAAAAAAATAATTAAACTATAAACTTATGCTTAATTACCTTCATCAACTTTACTATACAATCAAAAATAAATTGAGAAGAGAGAAAAGAAAAAAAAATTTAAAAATTATTCCTAAACAAAAAAATAATTTTTTAAATTATAAAGGGGATAAAATTTTTGATCCTATCATATATACACCAAACTTTATTAATGAAGAGGTTAAATTATCAAAGTATAACAAAGAAATTAATAAAATTCTTAATTCCCAACAAGATGAACCTTACGTAAAATTTGTAAGAAGTTTTTATAAAAAAATATCACAAAAGCATAAAATTCATTCTAATTATGTAGATTTGATTAAAATCCTTCATGTGATAAGTAAATTACTTAAACCAGAAAGTTATCTTGAGATAGGTGTAAGAAGAGGAAGATCGATATCTATTGTTGCAAAAAATTCACCAAGGTGTGATTTATATGCTTTTGATATGTGGATAAAAAATTACACAAAAGTAGAAAATCCAGGACCGGAAATTGTTAGAAAAGAATTAAAAAAAGTAGGCCATAAAGGAAAAATTCATTTTTATAATGGAAATTCTAGAAAAAAAATACCTGAATTCAAAAAGAATAATCCGAGACTATTTTTTGATTTAATTTGTGTAGATGGAGACCACAGTTTATTTGGCGCAACTGTAGATTTGCACAATGTAATCAAAATGCTAAAAATTGGTGGATATATAATATTTGACGACACAAATTCATTTGAACATCCTTTTTTAAAAAATGTTTGGAAAAATACATTTAAAAATAGAGATGATTTTATAACAAAAGAATTTAATGAGTTAGGTTTGGGTGTTTCTATTGCCACAAGAATCTATTAATGAAAAAAAAAATATTATTAATAAGCCCGGACTTTCCACCTCCATTTATAGGTGGGTCACTTATATGGATATATAGTCTTATATCTAACAGCAGATTTTCATTTGATGTTCTATCTTCAAATAATTTTGTGAGACTAAATAACCCCAATATAAAAGTTATTAAATCTAAGTATATTTGCAACTCCAACAATCCAAAAAAATTAAATTTACTTATAAATTATATTTATCTCTTTTATTGGTGTTTTAGAGAATTTAGAAAAAAGAAATATGAAATTATAATTTCAAATCCAGGGTTAGTTGGTAATTGTATAATATTTTTTCTTGGAAAAATTTTTAAAAAAAAAGTAATTGGAACTATATATGCAGAAGAATTAACTGTACCTCTAATAGGAAGAGGAGTTAAGAACAAAATTAAAACTTTATTATTTAAAAAATTTTATTCTTATGCAAATTCATTCATTTCAGTTTGTCATTACGCAAAACGAATTTTAAGAAAAAATAATTTGAGACAAAAAATTTTTATAATTCCCCCTTTTGGAAACATTAAATTAAAAAATAAACAATTTAACAATTCATCAATAGTTCTATCTGTTGGAAGACTAATAGAACGAAAAGGATTTGATAAACTTATAATTGCGATAATAAAAAACAAAAAGAAAATTAGAAATCTGCAATTAAATATTATTGGTTCTGGGCCAGAATATAAAAAATTGTTAAGATTAATAAAAAATAATCAGGCTGAACATTATGTAAAAATTCATAAAGGCTTAAGTAAAAAAAAATTGGAAAAATTTTATAAAAAAAGTCATTTATTTGTGTTAGCAAATTCTATGTTAAAAAATGGAGATACTGAGGGATGTCCAGTAGTATTTATTGAGGCCATGAGCTTTATGTTGCCAGTTATTGGAGGATCAGGTGGTGGAGTTGATACAGCAATAAAAGATGGTAAAAATGGATATATAATTAATACTAACAAAGTAGATTTATTAGCCAAAAAAATAAATATGCTGTTGACCAACATCTCATTATTAAAGAAAATGAGTAAAGAAGGTGTAAAAAAATTAAAAAGCGACCATGACATTAAAAAATCTTCTCATTATTTTGATCAAGTAATGGAAGCAATATAAGTGTAATTAAATGAAAAAAAAAATTGCTTTAATAACTGGTATTACCGGACAAGATGGATCATATCTTGCTGAACTACTTATCAAAAAGAATTATATTGTTCATGGTTTAAGAAGAAGGTCATCAGTTTTCAATACAGAAAGGATAAATAATATTTATAAAGATCCTTACTTATCAAAAAAAAAATTAAATTTTTTTTTACACTACGGAGATTTAACTGATAGTAATAGTTTATTTAGAATAATCAATTCTATTCTTCCAGATGAAATTTATAATTTAGCTGCGCAAAGCCATGTACATGTCTCCTTTGAAAACCCAGAATATACTTCTAACGTTGATGCTTTAGGGACAGTGCGGCTATTAGAAATCGTGAGAGAACTAAAAAATAAAAAAAAAATGAAATTTTATCAAGCAAGTAGTTCTGAAATGTTTGGGAAGGTTTTACAAATACCACAAAATGAGAATACTCCTTTTAATCCAGTTTCTCCATATGCAGTTTCAAAAATATTTTCATATTATATGACAAAACTTTATAGAGAGGCTTATAATATTTATGCAGTAAGTGGTATTTTATTTAATCATGAATCTTATAGAAGGGGAAAAACATTTGTTACTAAAAAAATTATAAGAGGTTTAACTCGAATTAAAATGGGTCTACAGGATAAAATTATAATTGGAAATGTAAATGCTAAAAGAGATTGGGGACATGCTAAAGATTATGTATTTGCCCAATGGTTAATGATGCAATCTAAAGTTCCAAAAGATTATGTGATAGCTACTGGTATGCAATACTCTGTAAAAGATCTGATTAATACTACGTGTAAAATACTAAAAATTAAACATGTCTGGATTGGCAAAGGTTTGAATGAAAAAGTTATAAATAAAAAGACAAAAAAAATAATAGTTGAAGTAAGCAAAAAATATTTTAGACCTAATGAAGTAGATGATTTATTGGGAGACCCTTCCATGGCTATCAAAGAATTAAAATGGAAACCTAAATATAATTTTCACAAATTGATTGCTGAAATGATAAATATAGAAATTAAAGAAATAAAGAACAACAAAATTGATTTATAAAAATTGTGAGATAATTTTTGGATCTGATGGACTAATTGGTTCAGAGCTGCAAAAAGTTAGGACAAAATATCTTTTTACTGTATCAAGAAGTATAAATTCCAAAAAAAAAAACCATTTCTCAGGTGATATAAGAAACATTTCTTTTGTAAAAAAAATATATCGTAAAATTAAAAACAATGGATTCAAAAAGATAGTCATTTATTATTTAGCTGGACATTCCAGGATAAAATATAACTCAAAGAAAACAGATATTATTGTTAAAAATACGGTAATTAAGCTTGTAAATATATTAAACACTTTTAAAGGAGCAAATGTAAAAATTGTTATTGCCTCTAGTGGTTCGATTTATAAACCCAAAAAAAAACAATTAACAGAAAAATCAAAAATAAATCCCACTAATCTTTATTCAAGCTTAAAATTTTTAGAGGAAAATATTGCTAGAGAATTTCACAGAAACCATGGTACGAAGATAATAATTGGAAGAATTTTTAGTATATTTTCTCCAAACGCCAATAATTTCTTTATCAATGATTTAAAAAAAAAATTATTATCAAAAAATAAAAAAATTATATTTTATGGGTCTGGTAAACAAGGGCGAGATTATTTAATTATCAATGATGTTTGTAAAGCATTAAAAATAATTTCAAAAAAGGGAAAATCTGATAATATTTACAATATTTGTAGTGGAAAATATTTTCATTTGAAAAAAATAATTGAATTTTTTCTTTTAAAAACAGGCAAAAAAAAAAAATAGTCTGGGATAAAATTAACAAATACCACGAAAATGATCTTTTCTTTGGCTCAAATAAAAAAATAGTAAATTTGGGTTTTAAACCTAAAATTTTATCTTACAACGATTTTTTATAAAAAGCATATTTTATATAAATTTTAATTATTAGTAAATTAAACAAGATTTATATATAGTAGACTAGTTTAAGGAAATGCATGATTGATAAAAGTACTAACGAGGACTTTAAAAAAAAAATCCAGGATCATTTTGATAAACAACAATTGAAAGCAAATCTAGATGAGTTTATCCCAAATTCAGTTGATAGATATTTAAGAGGGCCCTTTGAATATATCCAAGATAATCATTTTAAAGATTTAAATGAAAAAAAAATCTTAGATTATTGTTGTGGCTCGGGTCTTAATTCTGTTTTATTATCAAAGTTAGGTGCAAGAGTAACGGGCATGGATATATCAAAAGAGTCTGTTGATATAGCGATAAAAAGATTTAAAAAACATAACCTGAAAGACTATGAGTTTTATCAAATGGATGCTCATTCTCTAAATTTTAAAGATAATTATTTTGATTTAGTAGTATGTTATAAAAGTCTACTTTATCTAAATTTAGATAAAGCATTTAGTGAGTTAAATAGAGTTATGAAAAATGATGCAAAATTGATAATCTTGGAGAATATTGGTGATAATTTTATTTTTAATTATTATAGATTTATAAAACATATTTTAAGATCAAGGAAATATCCATTTGAATTAAATAAATTAAAATCAAAAGATATAGTTGTTTCAACTAAACTTTTTTATAATTATGAAAACGTTTATTTTGATTTTTTCACAATTTTAGGAAAATTTGTTCAAGATGTTTTTAAAATTAAAATTTCTTATAAATTTTTAAGTTTTTTGGATAAATTTTTACTTAGAAAATTAAAATTAAGGTTTTTGCCTTTTACGTTGATAAAAGTGCTTAAAAAAAATACTACTTACTAATAATTTTTGCAGGTACACCAACTGCAATAGAATTATTTGGAACATCTTTATTTACAACGCAATTCGCAGCTACAACAGAATTTTTACCAATTTTAACATTAGGCAAAATTACTGCATTTATTCCAATCCAAGCACCTTCTTCTATTATTACTGGACCAAAAAATTTTGAACCTTGATTAAGAACAGGCTCATCCATTTTATAATTATGACTAGCATCTGATATATGAACTCTATCTGAGATTAAAACATTTTTTTTTATTTCAACGTTTTCATAAGCATTTATTTGTACATCTTTTCCAATTTTACAAAAATCACCTATTGTTAAAGAAAAACCATTGTTTTTGGACTGACAATTAATCTTTGAACCTGATGATATATTTACATTTTTGCCCAATCTTATTTGGGATGGGTTATTAATTGTATCAACTTTAGAAATTCTGAATCCGTTTATGTAAAAGTTTTGATTAATTTTATAATTCCAATATATACTAGATATAGATCTATGAATTAATCTAAAAATTTTAAACATTTTACGTAATTTCTTTAGCCAAAGATAGTCTTAAGTTTAATACGATACTTTACCTAAGAAGATTTTTATTGCAACTAGTTAAGTATTCATAATATACAATTGATCTTTTTGTTAAAAAACTTTTATTAAATGTATGAAATATGATTTAGTAATCTTAGCCGCTGGTTTAGGATCAAGACTTAAGTCGTTAACTCAAAGAATTCCAAAAGCAATGGTAATGTATAAAGGAAAAAGATTTATAGAAATTCAATTAGATAATATTAATAAAGATTATATTAATAAATTTATAATCGTTGTTGGCTACAAGGCTTTAATTTTAAAAAAATTTTTAAAACAAAAGTATCCAGAAATTAAATTCAAATTTGTTCATAACTCAAATTTTAAAAATAATAATAGTGGGCAGTCATTCTTTTATGCATATAAACATATAAAAACAGATGTGTATATTCATTTAAATTGTGATTGTATTTTTTCAAAAAGACATTTTAAAAAAATTATAGATTCAAAATATAAAAATTTAATTTCAGTTCGACCTGATATCGAATTAGGAGATAAAATGGAAAACGTAGAGGTAAAAAATAATAGAATTACAAAACTTACCCTTTTGAACACTCCAAAATCAAAATTTAAAGCTTATGGTGTAGCAAAAATGTCTAAAAAAACTATGTTAAAAAATATTGATCTATATAAAAAATTAAATTCAGAAGAAAAGAAAAAAGTAAATTATTATACTCTAATTAGAAAAAATGTAAAAAAAATAAATTTTAAAATATTACAAACAAATAAATATCATTTATGTGAAGCAAATTTTCAAAAAGATTTAAAAAAATTTAATGTAGATCTCGCTTAAAAAAATAATGAGAACATTTAAAATTTTCATATTATTTATCCTATTAATACCAATAGTTTTTATTAGTTTAAAATTAAAGACAACTTTTTTAAATACTCAAAATATATTATTTGAAAATTTTAATTTTCAAGGAATAGAATGTATAGATAATGAAATTTATCTTATTTCAAATTTTGACAGTAAAATTTATAAAATAAATGAAAAATTTGAACTACAAGAGTTCTTAGATACCGCTATTGTTTATAAAAATAAGTATATTTTCTCTCATGCTACCTCATTTTATATTAAAGACAAAATTTTTTATGGTGTAAATTCAATGGCTAATATGAATGGCGTTATGGTAATAGCGAAACTAAATAATATTAAAAATAATATGAAATTATCTGAATTAGAATATGAAGCAATTAGTTTGAAAACAAATATAAATCACTTAGAGTATTTTTCTAATGGGGAGCAAATTCTTTTAAAACATTTTCAATCAACAAATGATAATAAGAATTCAATTAAGATTTTTATAAATGAGGAATTAAAATGTGAAATTGAAAATAATCTCGTAATACAAAACATATATTATGATAAGAAGAAAAATGAAGTTCTTTTAATATCTAATTTATTAAAACATTACTTTGGCATTATTTATAATTTGCCTATCAAAACAATATGTAATAATAAAGTCTTAAATTTTTTTAATATTAAAAATAAAAAATTAATTATTTCTCCGTTTTATGAGTTGGAAGGATACACGTTGTGCAACAATAAAGAATATTTTGTTTATATTAATAAAAAAGACTCAAGAATTTATATTAAATGATTAAAGTACCTTTTTTTGACTACAAACAATTATATTTAAGAGATAAAAAACGAATCGATAAGATTGTGAGTAAAATTGCATCTAAAGGAGCTTTTATTCTTCAAAAAGATATAGATATATTTGAAAAAAATATTTGTAATTATACTAAATCGAAATATGCAATTTCAGTAGCAAATGGTACAGATGCTATGCAAATATATTTAAAAGCATATGGGATTAAAAGGGGAGATGAAGTAATCCTTTCTTCTCACACTATGATTGCAACTGCAAGTGCAATTCATTTTTGTGGAGCAAAACCAGTTCCTGTTGATATAAAAAAAACTGACGGTCTAATTGATCCTAATGAAATAAAAAAAAAAATTAATAAAAAAACTAAAGCAATAATCGTCACACATTTGAACGGCCGTACTTGTGAGATGGATAAAATTCAGCAGCTGTGTAAAAAGCATAATTTAAGATTATTTGAAGATGCAGCTCAAGCACTTGGCTCAATGTATAATAAAAAATTTGCAGGAACATTTGGAGACGCCTCATCAATAAGTTTTTACCCAGCAAAAATACTTGGTTGTTTTGGTGATGGTGGAATAATTTTAACAAACAACAAACTAATGGCAAAAAAAATGAAAATTATGAGAGACCATGGCCGATGTGAAAAAGGAACAATCAAATACTGGGGCTATAACAGTAGATTGGATAATATACAGGCAGGAATTTTAAATCATTTTTTTTTAGATTTTAAAAATACGATAAAAAGAAGAAGAACTATCGCAAAAATATATAATGAAAATCTCAAAAAAATTACCCAAATTCAACTACCAATTTTTGACTCTTTTGCTAACAAAAATTTTGATACCTTTCAAAATTATGAAATTCAAGCATATCAAAGAGACCAACTAAGAAAGTTTCTTTTTAAAAAAGGTATAGGTACATTGATACCCTGGAATGGAATTGCTATAAACAAATTGAAAAAATTGGGAATTAATTACAAACTTAAAAATTCAGATGAGATGTTTAAAAAAATCCTAATGTTGCCTATGAATAATTTTTTAGACTTATCTCAAGTTTATTATGTAATTAATTGTATTAAAAAATTTTATAAATAAAGAAAATTTAGGACTGAAAATAAATTATAATTTTTAAAATATAACTTACGTTTTACTACAGTTCATATTTAATATTATTTAATCAGCTAGTAATTAGTAGTTTTTAAAAATTGACTTTATTAAAATTGTAGATATAAGAAATCTGCCTGGTAATTATTGCGAAAGTGTAACACCCGATACCATTCCGAACTCGGAAGTTAAGCCTTTCTGCGCCGATGGTACTTTGTCTTAAGACATGGAAGAGTAGGACATTGCCAGGCTAATCTAAAAATGAAAAATCTCATTGTTGTAACTGGTGGAGCTGGTTTTGTAGGATCAAACCTAATAGATCATTTAATGAGGAAAACAAAATATAATATTTTAAGCTTAGATAATTATTCAACAGGATCAAAAAAGAATCACATCAAAAATTTTAGAGTAAAATATATCAAAGGCAATACATTAAATATAAGTAAAATTTTAAAAAATTATAAAAAAAAAATCAATTCGATATTTCATTTTGGTGAATTCTCTAGAATTTTTCAAAGCTTTAAAAAGTTTGATGAATGTTATCAATCAAATTCTATTGGTACACAAGCTGTATTTAAATTTTGTTTAGAAAATAAAATTAAACTTATTTATTCAGCTACATCAGCAAGTCTTGGAAATAATGGAAATGACAAAAATCTTTCGCCTTACGCTTTTACAAAATCTAAAAACTTAGAATTGTTAGAGAATTTGAAAAAATGGTTTAATTTAAAATTTGAAATTATCTTTTTTTACAATGTGTATGGTCCTAGACAAATTAAATCTGGGGATATGGCAACTGTGATTGGAATATTTGAGTATCAATATAAAAATAATAAACCCTTGAGTGTTGTTAAACCTGGAACACAAACGAGAAGGTTCACACATATCGATGATACTGTGAAAGTTTGCTTTGATGCTTTTAAAGCTAATAAATGTAAATATTATAGCATAAGCAATAAAAAATCCTATTCAATATTAGAAGTAGCTAAAATGTTTAAAAGTGAAATTGTAATGTTAAATTCGAGATTAGGCGAAAGATACGCGTCAGCTTTGACCAAATTGTCCTCTAATAACAAAATAATACAAAAATATGGAAAAATACAATTGAAAGATTATGTAAGTTCCTTTATTAAAGCATCCAATTTATGAAAATTGCAAGTTCACTAAAATCATTAAAAAAAAGAGATTTAAACTCTAAACTAGTTAGACGTAGGGGAAGAGTTTATATAATTAATAAAGTCAATCCAAAATTTAAAGCAAGACAAAAATAATTTTATGGATAATGAAAACCATAAAAATACTTGGAACAATTTTACTAAATTTGTACTTTGGGGAACAATTGCTGTAATTAGTATTTTAGTTTTAATGGCAATATTTCTTTTGTAAATGAAAATCGGTTCAATAAAAGAAGACTTAAGTCTAGAGCAGCGAATTGCTATTACACCAGAAATAATTAAAAAATATAAATCATTAGATCTAGATATAATTTTACCCAAAGGATATGGAGAACACCTGGGCATTTCTGATAAAGAATTTAGCAATGAAGGGGCAGAAATGTTGGATGATGATCAAAAAGTATTATCAGAAGCTGATTTAATTTTACAAATGAATTTAATTGATGAAAAAAATTTTGAAAAATTAAAAAGTGAACAAATTATAATTGGAGTACTAAACCCTTACTCTAATAATGAAAAATTAAAAAATCTTTTACATAAAAAAATAAACTGTTTTTCACTTGAACTATTGCCAAGAATCACCAGAGCACAATCAATGGACATACTTTCATCTCAAGCAAATTTAGCAGGTTATAAAGCAGTAGTAGACTCATTTGCATATTATCAAAAAGCCATTCCTATGATGATGACCGCAGCAGGAACAATCTCTGCTGCCAAGGTGCTAGTAGTAGGAGCAGGTGTTGCAGGTTTACAAGCTATTGCAACAGCAAAAAGAATGGGTGCTATAGTTTATGCAACAGATGTGAGGATAGCATCAAAGGAGCAAGTTGAAAGCTTGGGCGGAAAATTCCTTATTGTTGAAGGTGCAGAAAATTTAGAGACAGAGGGTGGATATGCAAAAGAAGCCTCTACAGAATTTAAACAAAAACAAGAAAATTTGTTAAAAGAAACATTAAAAAAAATAGACATCGTCATTTGTACTGCCTTGATCCCAGGTAAAAAAGCACCTTTAGTTATTAAAAAAGATATGATTGATGTAATGCAAAGTAGTTCTGTAATTTACGATCTTGCAGCTTCACAGGGAGGTAATTCTGAACTCACAAAAGTAAATGAAATTATTGATCATAATGGAGTAAGAATAATGGGAGAAAGTAATATTTTGAATAAACTTCCAAATTCAGCCTCAAATTTGTATGCAAAAAACATGTTCAATTTTGTAAGTAATTTATATGATAAAGAAAATAAAAAGATTAATATAAATCTAGAAGACGAAATTATAGAGAAAACTCAAATAAAATAA
>MDTG01394897.1_pt1 | contig 17138 bp, 37 predicted proteins | sample 811421 | NCBI WGS metagenome assembly MDTG01 (sample SAMN05326645, study PRJNA326480) | marine metagenome | isolation source: seawater | place: Pacific Ocean: South East | collected 2011
AATCAATGAGAGTCTAACTGCTGTTGAAAAAAGACTGGATGCTAAACTGGATTCGCAGATGAACATTCTTGTTTCTCTCATAGACCGAGTACGTTCAGTCGATAATGAAATCATACGACAGGAGGTTTTTCTTAAAACTGCCCTTGGAGCACCACAACTTATTGAGAAAGATAAGATTGCCAAGGCACAGCAAAAAGATAAACGTAAAGATTAACAATTCCCCACAAGGAGGAAAAATGGGAAGGGGTACAGAAGAAATCTGTATTTTATGTTTTAGTTTCTGGTTTTTAGTGGCTTACTCTTACACCGTATTCAACTCATTCTAATTATTTACTATTCATAATTCTAGCATTTAAACATGCTTCTATATGATTATGAACAGTATCTAATTGTTGAGTAGCTTCTCTCATAATAGTTTTGAGAGTTTCGTATTCTTCAAGTGTAAAATATTTTTTAAGCTCTGTAATATCTGTAGAAGTTCTTTCTGTGACAAGTTTTCCTGACCTGTCATACAGTAGAGTATAACTTAAAAGTTTTGCTTCATTTCGTCTCGCTTTCATTATCAAATCCTGCAAAGGTTAATTTTCCATAATCACCTCTGAGTCCGGCTTTTTGATATGACGTTGCCCTACCTTCAAAAAAGTTCTGGTGCTCCACACCTAACACATCATCTAACCAAGTCAAAGGATTGTCTTTTTGTTTGTAGTTAGGTTTTAATCCCAACTGTAACAATCTTCTGTCGGCAATGTACTTATTATATGCATACATTTCCTCTTTAGTTAGCCCTTCAATATCTCCCATCTCAAATACTAAGTCTAAAAACTTTTCTTCAAGTTTTACCATATCTCTACATATCTGATAGATTTCTTTTTTGAAGTCATCTGTCCATATGTCGATATTCTATTTTATAAATTCTCTAAATAGTTTAGTCATAGCTTCTACGTGTAAACTTTCATCACGTATAGAGTAAGCTACTATCTGACACATACCTTTCATCTTGCCAAACCTTTGAAAGTTCATCAAGATTGCAAAGCTACTAAAGAGTTGTAAACCCTCAGTAAAAGCAGAGTAAACTGCTAATGCTTTTGCTATAGTTCTTTTATCAGTCTTTAATGTTTTAAGTTCTGTTATGTAGTCATGCTTCTTAGACATCTCTTCATATTCAGAAAAAGCTTTGTATTCTATTTCAGGCATACCAACTGTATCTAATAACAAGCTGTAGGAATGTTGATGGATAGCCTCCATGTTACCAAAAGCTAACATCATCATACGTGCCTCTGGTAATTTAAATAACTGCATGTATCTTTCTACATAACCAGACGCTACATCTACATCAGACTGAGTAAACAATCTAAATATCTGTGTTAATAAATTCTTTTCAGAATCTGTTAATTTTTCGTTCCAGTCTTTGACATCAGTGTGCAAAGGTACAGACATAGGATGCCAGTGCATTTTGTTTTGTAAATCATAGTATTCAAACATCCATGCATAATCAAACGGTTTGTAATATTCTCTAGTGCTTAATAAACTCATCCTATATTCTCCCAACATTCTTGAACACATAAATGATTGTCTGGATAATTTGTATAGTCTAAGTTAGAGTAGACACTGCTGACATACAATCCAAACGCTACAAATAAACCTACAAATATTAAAATGTAGTTAAACGGGTTTCTCATATTATCTCCTAATAATTTTGTTTTAAAGTTCTTAATTTATCTTCTGCAGTAGCTAACTGTCCTACTAAAATATCTGCCGACTCAACAACATTAGGGTGTTCTGCAACACCTACTTTGTTGTCTAAATAGTTTTCTAAATTAGCTTTAGCTTCCATTATCTCAGCTTCATATCTAGCTTTTAATGCTTCATAAAGTTTAGTTCCTGAATATATACTCATAATTATCCCTCACAAGCTATGCATTCCACTTCATCTAATTTAATACGTGGAACTTTAACATTAACATTTTCTGCTGCTTTTGCTGCATCAGACCTAAAATAATACAGTGATTTAAGTGTATTCATTGCGTACCAGTGAACATCACTTACATACTGTAAATACTCATCATGCGTTTCCTGCTCCATAGAGGAGTCTGGAGGCACAAAAAATAAATTTACTGACTGAGCCTGACATATAAATTCTTGACGCTTATATGCGTGTTCTACCACCCAGATTTGATTAATTTCATCTGCAGTCTTAAACACTTCTTTTTCTTGGTCAGTAAATTCTTTTAAATCTTGTATTGACCCTTTTGCTACATTAATTTCTTGCCAAAGTTTTTCTTTCTTTTTAGGGTCTTTTATTTTTTTATTTATTAATTTTTCTAAATATTTGTTTTTTACTTTATAACTTCCAGATAAAGTTTTATGTGTATAAACATTAGCCCTAACAGGTTCTATGGACGGTGACGTACCACCGCATATGATACTACTACTAGCATTAGGGGCAACAGCAAGAAGATGAGCATTACGGTAACCAGAGTTAGAAACGTCAGGAGCTTCACCCCTACTATCAGCCAGTTTCTTAGATGCTTCCATCGCAGCTTCTTTAATGTGCTTAAACGCTTTATAATTAAATCCAGTAGCAAAAATACCTTCAAACGGAATGTTTTTAGATTGGAGGTAAGAATGGAAACCCATTGCACCCAAACCAATCGACCTTTCTCTATAAGCAGAGTAGGCTGCTTTTGTAAATCCTTCTTTATCTTCTTTAATGTAGTTTTTAAATCTTTTAAAGTTTGCATTATATTCTCCAAGTTGTACTGTATCGACTGCATTATCTATAAAATGTTGTAAAACATTGTCAAGCATAGTTATTAAATCTTCTATAAAAAGATTATCCTTGGACCATTCATCATAGTGTTCAAGGTTTACACTTGACAAACAACACACAGCAGTTCTTTCTTCATTAGTAGGCAGTGTTATTTCTGAACATAAATTACTTTGCCTAACTTCTAATCCTAATTCTTTTTGTTCTTTAGGGAGGTGGTCGTTACAAGTATCTATATTAATTAGATAAGGCTCACCAGTTTCTGAACGAGTCTCTAATATCTTAGACCACAACTCTCTAGCTTTGACTATTTTAACAGCATCGCCAGATTTAGGGTCAATTAATCGCCAGTCATCGTCATTACGAATAGCATCTAAAAATGCATTTGTTATGTTAATACCGTGATGTAAGTTTAAACACTTTCTATTTATGTCACCACCGGATTCTTTTCGCATTATCATAAACTCTTCTACTTCTGGATGCGATATATCTAGATAAGCTGCATAGCTACCACGTCTTGTTGTGCCTTGATTGAAAGCCAACATTTGAGAGTCAACCACATGCATAAAAGGTATAGACCCTGTAGACCTACTACCATTAGAAGTAGAAACACCATCACTTCTTACCTCTCCCCAGTAGCCACCAATACCGCCACCAGAACTAGCTAACCAAATGTTTTCATCGTAGTGAGCTGATAAACCATGTCTACTATCAGGCACATGATTTAAGAAACAACTAATAGGCAGACCTCTAGTAGTGCCACCATTAGAAAGAATAGGTGTGCTAAACATAAACCAATGGTTAGAAGAGTAATCGTATATTCTTTGAGCCATTTCATAATCTGTTTCACCTTTGTATGTACTAACGTATACAGAGGCACGAGCAAATGCTTCTTGAGGACTTTCTTCATCTTCCCATAAGTATCTATCTTCAATTGTATCTTTACTAAACTTATCAAGCTTTTTATCTTTATCATAATTAATTATTATTCCTAGATAAGGTAACTCACCTTTCTTATCTGCCATCTATTTTTTCCTCCAATATTTTAAATAGTTTATTTTCATACCATTGAGCTTTAAGTAAATCCTCTTTACCATTCTTGTAACGAAATCTCCATCTGTATTTTAACGAGTTGCCACGTAGATACCCAACAAACTCTTCATGAGTTAACATAGCTTCAATAGCATCTATGCACTCTATACCACCTTGATTATAGTGTTTAGGTTTATTAACTACGTCTTCTTTTACTTCCTCTTTAGACTCTTGGTCACTCCAAATCATCATACAAACCTCTCCGTTATTTCTTCTACCTTAGGTAGCTTTTCTACTTTAGTTAAATAAGTAAGTCCTTTCGCATACTGAAATACACGAAGACCTTTACCATCGTTTGAGTCTTTATGACATTCAAATTTATGTGGACACCAACCGCACTCTCTAGGGAGCTTCATGTTTCCAGAAGCACCATCGGCTATTGGTTGGTAACAAAGTTCAGGCGGAGAGTCTGACTTAATTATTTTTTTGACTGTTCTAATTTTAGTTTCTATATTTACTTTGTCAAGTTCTTCTGGTCGAAATAATGCAAGTTCTCCGTTCTCTTTATTGATAGCAACGAATCCGCCTTTATTTGTACCCTCTGCATGTTCATAACCAGATAGTTGAGCCATATACCCAAATGCATCTGACTCCGCCAAAGTGCCATTAGCAAACTTTTGAAATGCAAAACCAGAGGCAGATTTGATATCAATAACCTCTCCATCTATCTTACAATCCATATGTCCTAGTATGCCACTGACTTTTATTTCTTTTTGCTCATCAGTAACTTCGTGACCGGCAAGTTCTGTTAAGAACAACACAACCCTTTCAAGTATATGACCGTATAAAAATTTAATCATAGTTGGTGGCGATACTCCTCCACCATAACTATCTCTTTTCATATCAAACCAAAGTTGTCTTTGTGGTCTACCAATATTAGACATACGCAGTGTTGGTTTTTGATTAGCTCTAGGAGTTAACCAATCTTTTAATGCTTGTCGCATAAACTCACCAAACTTGTCTAAGTCCTCTTCACTTACATCAATAGCTTTACCTTCACCCAATTCACCAACAACTGAGTAGATATCTTCTATTAACGTATCAAGATTTTTCTTTTTCTTTCTCGGCATCGTCTAACTCCTTAAATGCTTTTATGACATCTGTAGAAAATAGTTTTTGTAAATTAACTAAAAACATTCTACTGGCATTGTGGTCACCACCACTTACTGACTTAAATGTATCAAGTTGTTCTACAATCTTTCTAAGAACATCTGTTTTAAATACTAATGTGCAGTACTCATCATCACCGATACAAAGATTGTGAAACCAGTAATCTGATTCAGTTGCCTTTATTCCAGATGGTTTATTATAGGATTGATATTCAATCGCTATGTTACCTGTTGTCTGCCATATATCTTTTTCTGATTTTACTTCTATCTTTTTGTTAGTAAATAAATCAGCTATTTTATCCTCTCGGATAGTTCCATATTGTAAATCAATATCAAACTTTTTTCTGTCTTTTTTAGTGGGTTTCACTCCAGTCACCTCCGACTTTGTATTCACCAGTTAATGCACATCGCATTTTAAATAGTCTTCCGGCTTCTTCTATACACTCCACACCTAATAGCCCAGTATATTCAGCAATGTCATTTTTAACTTGTAACTGCCACTCATCATGAATATTAGCTACAAACTTTGCATCCAGTGTATTTAATTTAATTTTATTATAAAATATGCACATAGCTTTTTTCATAGCTATAGCACCACCGCCTTGCAATAAAGTATTTAAGGCAGCATGTTCACTTCTAACGTATATCTTACGACCATCTAATCCTTTTAAGAATCCTCTTCTTGACGCTTCTCTAACTCTTCTCGTAAGAGTTTCAAGTGCAGGAAGGTTGGTGAGGAAACGAGTTCTAAGTTCCTTACCTGCTTTTCTATCTGAACCAACCACCTTTCCAAGCTTTTCATCTCCTGCTCCGTATATGAGGGCATATATAAAAGTCTTTGCCTTATCTCTTGATTCAAGTCCTGCAAGTTCCTGATTAGTTGTGTGGATATCTCCATGTAATACCTCTTGAATATAATTATCATCATTCATATAGTGAGCTAACATTCTAAGTTCTAACCCACTTGCATCAATACCTAGTAAATTGTATTCCTCAGGAACTATCCAACAAGCACGACAGTCTTTACCATATTCACTATGAATACTAGGAACTTGTGCCATGTTAGGATTTCTATGTGTCATTCTACCGGTGATAGTACCATTAGGTATGACTTTACCATGAACACGTTCTCCCTTTAACTCATCTACCCAAGACGATATTTGAGCAATACGTTTCTGTAATAATAAAAACTCGGCAATGAGCCGAGCTTCGTGTATATGGTCTATCTTTTTTAATGTTCCTTCGTCAACAATAGGCTGACCTGTGGGAGTAAATCTTTCTGGTTTCCAACCAAAGTCTTTTAAATATTCGCCAATTTGTTTACGACTACCTAAATTAAACTCAACAAGTTTCTTTCGCATGAATGGTTCAAAGTTATTAGTATCAATACAGCGATTGTATTCATCGTCTGTCAGTCCTCGTAACGATAACTCGCCATCTTTTTTAATGTAAGGAGTCACCATTTTATCATCAACCCATTTAGGCTTGAATGTTTCTTGTACCTCATCTTCTACTTCTGACATGCGATATTTTAAACTGATAAGAAGATTCATTGCTCTCTCTGTATCAAAGAGAAAACCATTCTTCTCTTGCTCATTCATAATTACTGCAACTTGATGTTCTAAATCTACACTTTCTTGAGAAAAGTTTTTACTTTCTTGTTGTAAAGCATAATATACTTTTTCATTTAACAATACATCTTGTGTGCAATACTCAAGCATTTGTGGAGTATAGTTATCAAAATCATCAGGTTGTTCTTGTTTAGGTGACTTAACTCGGTAGCCCCAAGTTTTTAAACTGTGTCCGTTTTCTCTTACTGGCTGATAGAGTCTTGATAAGACTAAAGTATCAATAAAATCAGCATGTAATGTTACATTGTGTAGTTTCTCAATCACAGGTATGTCATAACCTAAAATATTGTGACCAATCAATGTATCTACTGACTGTAAATATTTTATACCTTCTTCTAGTTGGTCTGGTCCAAAAGTTCTTGGACTAGATTCATTTAAATCTTTAGCAACAATACACCATATCTTTGTTGGTGTAAGACCATCAGCTTCGATATCAAATATAACTTGTTTAGAATTGGAGGTCATAGTTTTCCTCTTCGTTATCAAAAGTATCTTCGGTGGTTATCTCATGCAATCTACCAGTATCACTATCATACTCAAGTGCACAAGCTAATCCAGTGTCTCCAGTATATCTAGATTTTAACACTCTTACTTTAGTTGTGTTAGCTTCTTTAGGGTCAGTAGCTTGTTGGTTTCTCTCTAAAGCTATGACGCAATCAGATAGCTGTGCAATACCTTGAGAACCTTTTAAGTGACTCAAAGACACTGCGACTCCTTTCTCATGTCCTCGGTCACCTGTAGCTCTACGTAAATGTGATACTAATATCATACCAACATTTGTTTCTTCTACCAAGCTTCTTAATCTATTCATTAATGTATCAATACCTCTTCGTTCATCACCTTCGGTTAAGACATTTACAAGCATGTGCAAGTGGTCAACTATTACCCACTTACATTCACAACCTACAATCATGTATCGTAACTTTGCGAATATCTCATCAATGTCTGTCGCACCAAGATGAGAATGAATAAACACCCTGTTCTTCTCAATCACTTTGTCAAACAAAGCATTTAAGTCTTCCTCTGTATATTGCTCACGCTTTTCATTTAGATATAGTCTATCGTTTGCCTCAATAGATATTAGACCGTCTGCTGTTCTTAACCAGTTTTCTTCAAGAGCTATGATACCCACATTATCTTTGGTTGTCTTGATAAGCCAGTGCTCTAGCTCTCTAGTGACAGATGACTTACCAAGACCTGTACCACCAGTTAAGGTTATCAGTTCTCCCTGCCTTAATCCATATAGTTTCTTGTTCAATCCTTCCCAAGGATAAGCAATACTTTCTTTTACTTCTCTATGTAACCAATCTGTTTTTTGTCCAGATAGTTCCATGATACCTGATGGGGTATAAGTCTTAGCATCCCACCAAGATTTAGTAAACTCACTAAACTTCTTTTGATTGTGCATATCGTTAGCGTCTTTATAACCATTAGGTAAAGTCATAATTTTTACCTTTCCGGGCTTTAATATTCTTGCTACATTTCTAGTAGCTTCACGACCTGCCTTATCATTATCGAAACAAAGCACAACACTTTCAAAAGATTCAACAAACTCTATGCTTTCTCGTATATCTTTTACTGCACCTGCAGCTCCTCTCTTAACAGAGACAACTGCCCATTTACCTTGAAACATTTCATCAACTGCCATAGCGTCACACTCGCCTTCGGTAATTGTTAAATACTTACCGCCAGTGTTTCGATACAGTTGCTCACCAAATAATCCAGTGCCTTCGTAGCCACCATTGACTCCAAAGTTTTTGGTATTGGTAAATCTAGTTTTGGTACAGACAATCTCAGTACCATTGTAATAAGGATAAATGTGTTGAGTAATATTGCCTCGTGTATCCTTGACTACTCTTACTCCAAACTTCTTAGCAGTCTCTTCTGATATACCTCTATCAGTCAGAGCTGAATATATGCCTGTGTAAGAATCTAAAAAAGTATTATTTGCCTTTGGTGTTGTTTCCACTATTGTGCCCTCACTTTCATCTTCGTAGCTACGCATATAAGTTGAACAACTAAAGCAATATGCAGAGCCATCTTTGTTCATAGATACTGGGTCTGAACCTCCACATTTCGGACATGGTAATCTATGCTTTACAAATTTATTGTCTTCCATTCTATCTCCAAATAGATAGCTAGACTAGGGTTAAAAATTAGGAATAAAAAAACCTAGCCTAGCTAAATTTAACTAAATTATGAGGTAGAGTCTTCTTCTATTGTTTTAGTTTCAGACTCTATCTCAGCCTCAACCATTGCCTCTGAACTATCTTCAAGCAATCTTTCTAGATTAGCTCTATGAGTAGCAGACGCAAAACTCAAGGCTTCGGTGACGATATCTAAGCTGCCAACTTTAGATATGATAACTCGGGCTTCGTTCTGTTTGCCCTCGTCAGCAATCTTATTAACATCATAGACTAACTCGCCATCATCTTTTTTGACAGTGATAATCATTTAAAACTCCTCACCATCAGATAATAACTCTTCGCCATCAGCAGATTTATATTCTACTAAATCAGTAACTTGTACAGCTTGTAGGTCAAGTCCTTGATAAGGACCAAACTTACCCTCGCCACTATACTCATTAAACTGAACTCTAACTTTAGAGCCATTACCAACAGCAACATTAATTTCTTGCTTCTCAGTATTTAAAAGTCTAGGTGCAGGTCTGGTCATACCATTAGGACCATTCACCTTTCTCTTAATTACTAAAGCAGGACCTTCGTCATGTTGCTTTACTTTATGACCTCTTGACGCAAAGTCATCAGCAATCTCTTGGTCAACTATTAAGTCAACTGTATAGACTGGCTCAAACTTTGTGTTAGGAGTCGTTATACTCGCCCATTTGGCGATTCCATTTAATATAGCCATAGTGATTTACCTCCATTTAAGCTTATTAATGTTTGTGAGAGTTTTGAGCAGACCACTCTCAAAGTCTTGGTTATACCAAACCAAATCTTTTGAATGGAGATAGAGGGCTTCGTGACTTGATTGCTCGGCTTACCATATCTTTCTTCCATTTCAAATAATTCTATCATTACCATTTTTCTTTTACAACTATTTTATTCAAATGATAATTCATTTCTCTAGTTGAGGTTTCGTGATTGGTGGGATTATTACCTCCACCTACATATTCAAAGTTTCTTATCATCATACTTGGTGCTACATGATTTATATATCTTTTGCTAGTAGCTTTTACTTTAGAGGCAAATGCCTCAACCTCTGCTAAAGAACCATACACATAATGTTTATTGTTTTCTTTATCTATCAAGACAGCTTTCTTTAAATGGCAAACACAAGTCATCTGCCCTGACCTCGATATTCTTTGTAGCTTTTTCTTTTATTTTTATTCATGTGTTTAGTAGATATCTTAACTCGTCTACCTCTACCACCTCTACCCTGAGATGTGCTTTTCTTAACATGATTAATTATTTTTATTTCTCTTTTAATCGCCAATGTTTAACCCCTGTAAAAGTTTTTGTACTAATTCTTGGTCTGTTATTTTATTTCTTATGCCTCTTAGCTTTTGTATATCACCGGCAAAACTCCACTTGTGTTCTGGCTCAACCCTAGTAATAGTCATAACATGATTTACGCTAGGCATACACGCTAAGTTATCTATGCATTCATAAACATTTTCTGCATAAGTTTTTATTTCTTCTCGGCTATCATCAATGACAACCTCACATATAAATTCAAACATTATTTATTTTCTCCTGTAATTCTTTGTAAGTATGTACATCTGGGTATCGCTTCAACATTTTTAAAACCCATCTATCTGTCATAAAAGACAGATTAGTTCTGGCGATACTGCGTACATGTGTTTGGTCGGGCAACATAGCCTCAACCTTATCCATAGTTAATTCTTTTGCATTCTCTTCTGGAAGCAAAGTCTTCAACCATTGAAATTGTATTTTTCTTATTCTAGTTTTTAGTTGTTTTACTTTTCTGTTATTCAATATAAATTACTCCTTCACTTAACATATCTTCAACAAACTTTTTAGAGTTATCTAAAAGAACTTCTATTATTTCTTCTTTAGTCTGGTCTTCTATTTCTCCTACGAGAACATTACCAATGTATACTTTATGCTTAGACACGAGTCAAACACTCATCACAACTAAAGATATTACTATGTCTTAGTGTAGCTTTCTTTTCTCTGCATATGTCGCACAGTATCTCCTCATCATAAGGGATACTGCCGACAGTTACTCTTGGTTGATACATACTACTCCTCAAGTTAAGATTGTTACTTTCTTTAACATTTCTTTACCAAGTTCTTTTTCAATCTTTTTTTCAAGATTCTTTTTCAACTCTTCTTTAACTTTTTTGTTTTTAGTTTTTTCTTCAATCATATTATTTTTTCTCCATGTATTCTATATCTTGTGACGAGATTGCGTCACTACAAAGTTTAGATAGAAACTCTATTACCATCGTTGGAATATGCCCAGAACTTACCCCTTGCTCAGAGTCAATGTAGTAATTATAAATGTACTCAACACAATCGTCTTCTAAGTCTGGTCTATTAGGCAACATCCAAATGTCAGCTACTCCATCTCTGATAGTATCTGCCATCATGTCATTAGCTTCGTGGCTCACGCTACCTCCTTCTTTAATAGTTTTTTAATAGTCTCTTCTAAGTCTTCTACTTTTTCTTCAAGGCTGTAGAAGTCCTGACCTTCTAAGTTTTCTATTCTATACTCAATGTCATCGAAGTCTCTACCTTCTAAGTTTTCTATTCTATACTCAATGTCATCGAAGTCTTTACCTTCTAAATCATCTATTCTGTATTCAGTATCATCTAGTTTATTATTTATTTCTTCTAGCCTAGAATCTAAATAAGTAAGATTAAAATTTTCTTCTTCTTTGGCATCTGGGTTAGCAGAAAATAATTGTTTAAAAAAGTTTATCATAAGTTTCCTCATAGTTTAGTTAATTGATATTACAAAGCCAGAAGTATCCTTCTTAGCTTTACCTTTTGCTGACAAGCCTACTACTACGTTTGGCTCATCAAGAAATCGCATGTCGTATTCGTCCCCATCTATTACCCTGCGGTTTTTATACCACATCGGCAATGCGTGACTAAACACGACAGCGATATTATAACTCACCTTGTCAAACCAAGAAGCATATTTTTCATTAGCTTCTGAGTACGACCAAGTTAAGTGATAATTCTTTATGTGACTAACTTTCCTTGTAGGGATTTTAGTGTAGTCATAAAACTGTATCTCTGGAAAAGTATCAAACACATTGACACCTTTGAGTTCGTGATGTTCCCATTGGATATCTGAAGTACCATTAAGTCTGACACAAGGCTGTTTACCTTCTCGTTTGCACTTGTTCTCAAACTTTAGAATCTCTGTGTACAACTGCTCCATAAATAAATCAGGAGTGTCCAAGAACATATTAGTTCTACGCTTACGAGCTTCCTGTATTACATTGGTAGTTTCACCTTTCTTGAAGATACCACCACGACCAGAAGTATTTAGACAAGCGTCTTTACATTTGGCAATGTCTTGATAAGGACAAATCCTAGTACTGCTTGGGTGTAAATGCATGATAGCACTTTGCCATTCAGTATTTAATTTATCGCCTTTGATAACTTTAGGGTTACCATTGATTGTTAGTAAATTAGTCATAAGCCCTCTCTATAATTAATTTAATTTAATATCTTTATTTTCATCTTTAAACATCATGTCAGATATGCGTTCCATCTCTTCATTATGTTCCTGTAAAAGTTTTATCTTACCATCTATTTCAACTAGCTTGTTTATTACTAAGTCCATGCTGTTTTGAAATACCTGTATAAATTCAGCGAATTGTTTTTCGTCCATTGATTACCCTCTTTTTAGTTCTGATTGTTTTAGTTGTTACTGCTTTGTCGGGGTCTTGTGCCCTTCTAATTTTCTCCATCATTATTAAATGTTCTTTCATAGTCATACTCATAAGTCTACTCCTGCGTATAAGCCATCAATGATAGCTTGTGCATACCTGTGCTCAACAACATAACTGTTGCCCCATTGCATACAATTGCTATCAACATTTCTTTCCCACCATTGCTTTGCCTCATCTGTGTGCATAGTAAACAAAACAAGTGTGCCCTGATTTTCAATAGTAAAGTCTTTCATTACACCTCCTTTTCATAAGTTACTAAAGTTACTTGGTCATCTACTGTTTCAATAATCTTTCCAGATTCATACTTGTATCTGCGAAAGCCTCCTGCCTCCCAGTAATAATATACTAAGTTATCGTCTGCTTCCTCAAACCTCAAGCGTTGTCTTTGCTCATCAACTTCTTTTTTATATTGAGTCATACTACCTCCTAATAATCATTGTCGTTATATTTTACCACACCTTGCTTATCAAATTTCTTTTCTTGATGTGGCTCTATAAAAAATAATGTCAGAACTGCAAAGCTAAAAACAACTATGCAGAACAATAATAAAACTCCATTCGTCATATTATTTCCTCATATGCTTTATCTCTTTCTACTTCGGTTTTAAACCAAGACCAACACACAGAGTCTGACTGGTCGTCTAACATTTCATTTAAGTTAGGGCAACCAAACCACTCAGCGATTCCATATATGTAACCCCTGTTATCCTCTTCGAACATTATGTAAGTAGTAGTATCGTACCAACTAAATTTTTGTTTATGCTGATGTTTTCTCATGCTTCCTCCTTTCCATATACTTTATCTTCAAGTTCTTTCATTACTTGCATTGCTTCCCACTTAGAAGTGTAGCCACATATTGTCATAGCTATACCACTTATAAAGTCTTCAACTGTAACTCCTTTTCGCAGTTTCATCTCGCCTTCTTGATAGTTTAAATCACATAGTTTTAAAATAGTATCTTCTAGTTCATCTAGCCTTTGTCTAGCTAAAAATCCCTCATCAATTCTATTACTTATTTCTTCATTTATATAAGCCATATTATTTCTCCTTAATTAACAGTTCCACCACATATCTCTTTCTTCAATCATGGGTACTATATCGTCATGCGAAATGTTGCCTTCAAAGATTGCATGAAATACATCTCTGAAAAACCTCCCATAAGAAAGACTGTAAGCTCTTTTTGATTCATCTTCCCAATTTATAAAAGTGCCTGTCTTCTGCTTTTGCATAACTCCAGTATCCTGATAATCCAAACCATAAATTTGTACATAACTATCAAATTCAAGTTTACCTCTTTCACGTTTAATATTCATATCGTGAATATGTTTCATATGTAAAGCTACTTTAATGAAATCATCTATAAGGTCAGTAAACTCATTATGTCTTTTGTCATCTGGGTTTGCCTCACTATATGCTTTTCTTTCATTGTAGCAGTCAGTTTTTTTAATAGTTTCTAGTGTTTCCATATTAGCCCTCTCTAATAATTTTAAAAGTTTTTAGTTGTTGTATCTCTTGCCACTTCTTCAAAGATATTCTTTTCCAATGTGGAGCATGAGATTCCTTAATCTTCACCCACTTATAACCAATCGTACCCACACGAAAGTATCTATGTCCTGCGGGTACATTGCGTAATTCGTAAGCGTTATAAAATCTAACTATCAAAGTTATAATCCTTGATGTAGTCAATCAACTGTCCAGTTAATTTTTCTTTATACTTTTCAAGTTCTATTTGGCTCTCGTGGTTTAATGCTCGTATCACATGGATAATATCCATATCAAATATGCTTACCCACTCGCTTTTACTTCTTGACCAGTAAAGAAAAACATCACTGTTGCGATTATACTCGTAAAACCTATTTAACTCATCTTCAATATCAGCAGGAAGATTTTTATCTTGAACAGCTTTTTGTATCTCTAAAAAAGTTTTAATTTTCATCAACAACCCTCACTATATCTGTTACATAAATACTACCCATCTCATCAAAGAAACCAACTTCACTAGCCTTCATATCAACAAGCAAAGTTTGTTTGAATCCTTTGCCTTGCTTGATAGACTCTAATGCATAAGCATTACATTCGCCCAGTCCATTGTTAACTCGTAAGTGAGTGCCCTTTTTTATTTTTTCTATATTTGGTATAGCCATAATATAGTATCTCCATTCCGTATAGTTTAATGCGGTGGTTAATGCCTACGGAGTTAAACACTAACCACCTATGAAAAACACAACAGTTTTCACCTAGAGGTACTGTCAAACCTTTTATGTTCTTGTAAAGGCGTTGTTCATACTAATACGAGTTCATGTATTGTAATAACTCATGACTGTTGATTTACATAGAACAGGATTTATACTTTAATAGCTATCCTCTTTTCCGCTAACCTTTACTGTAAGGCATTGTTTAGGAATATTTTAATGGGGTTTCCTAGTCCGAATTTAATCTTGTTTCCCAACCTTATAAAATTTGATAAATAATTTATGACCACTTCCTGATGGTAGAGCCTGAATCGGTGGGGTTATTTCAAGAACCCATTAACTACTGCCACTCTGAAATTATCTATCAAATTCTTTATTCAAATTCTTCAGCAACTAAAGTCACAGTATAACCTGCTTCTTTAGCTAACTTCAAAGTTCTAAGGGGTATAGTCTTACCACCACCACACTCTCTGATAAACTCAGCTTGAGGATTATGGGGGTAATAAAAGTCTGTACCATAATAGTTTTTCTTAATTACTTTAATTTCATTCAACATCATCTACCTCCTCTAATGATTCATACGCTAATTGTTTTTCTAATATATCCAAAGCTACATCAAATTGTGTTGACCTATCTACTTTCTTAGTTCTTTTTTCAGTGAGCTTATAAAGTCTATCGCTTAGTCTATTTAGATTCTTATCAGTCAGTTTAGTAACCACTGACATATACTGCCTAGTATCTTCTGTACTCTGTGCACTACTAGGATATAAGTCAAGAAACTTATATAGCACTTGGGCTAAATCAAACTCCTCACTAATATACCCTCCTGATATCAACCTTTTACGCAAATCCATATACTCTGAATAGCGTGGTTTATCATGTTCTACTTCACTATCATCTCGCCAGTAATAATTAGTTTCAGTAGCAACATATTCAAGAATACCTCTTACAGCATTCGCCTCGTTTTCATTTTCAAATATAATCATAATTTATCTCCATTAAAGTTGTTCGTATCTATTTTCCCAGTCATCTGCATGGGAATTAATATTAAATAGTTTTTCTAATGCAATAGTCCAATCAGATAATCTTTCTACACCATCATTACTAGCTATCCAATATAGCCACCCTATCCTATCATTGCCCTTGAGAATATATATATGAGATTCATCAGTTTGATTCACTCCAGAATATTCATACTTAACACCATCAGAACACTCAATAGGAACTGAACCATGACACAGACTAGTATCTCTAGTCGGCTCTGTTAATACAATATCCTCACACTCAATGGTATATCTCAAATTAAAATCATCTCTCAAGATACCATCAAGAACCTCTTCTAAGTAATGTTTAATCATTATGCTCTACCTCCTTAATAGTTTTAACAAATCTATGAAATGGAAAAGTACCATCACCATAAACATCATTATAGAACTTAGCTAGTGTAAACATTTCAGGCACAAGCTCTGAACACACTTTCAAGTTCCTCTCATCTAGAGGAGTGATAGCTCCAAAACAATGTTTTATAGCTAACGCTAAATCATTAGCTCTTGTAGTAGCCACACCTCTATCTATCAAATACATAGCCAATAAGCTATGCGTTGTGCCCTTCTCAATGACTATGTAATCATCATAATCATGTTTAGTTTTATATGCTTTTTTCTGCATAATTACTCCATATTGCGACTAGAAGTTGCTCAGTCAAAGGATAAGAAAACAACTTCTAGTCTAGTTAAAAATATATCCCTTTATTTTTTAAAGTGCTTCTCGGTTATTAATTGCACTATTAAGAAATTTTTAAAGGTTAAAAAATCTATCAACCCTCAATGTCTGCGAACAGTTTACCACCCCTGTCAACCCCAAACTTAGAATAATAATCTTAAATAGTCTTTAAAGATTATTAAGATTAATTTAATTAATTTAAAATATTGTAACCTCATACACTCTACCTTTGTCCATTGAATAAGTCGATAAGTATTTGAAAGTAGTTTTAAGTAAAGCCCTTTTAAATTTTCTACGATACACAACATGCTTTTCGTATTTAAAATTCATAGCCTCCGAGTATCGATAACCTCTAGATTCTAAATAGTCTATCGCCTCTACCTCGCTGGTAAAATCAATAGGGCATTTAGCAATCTCAGCTTTATACTCATCAGCCAATTTTTTATTAGCTACCCTCTGTGCCTTGGTAAGTTTTAAATTTTTCATAGTTTCTCCGTAGTTAAAAAAATAAACTTTAAAAGTTCTCAGGGAAAACTTCTGGGAACAGTCTACCACCCTTGTCAACCCCAAATTTAGAATAATAATTTTAATAATTATTAATAAATATTTTATGATTGTTTAGATTTAATTAAAGGTACAGGTATTTTATACAAAGGTACAATTAAGGTACAGTTAAGGTACAATTAAGGTACAGTTAAGGTACAATTAAGGTACAGTTAAGGTACAATTAAGG
>MDTG01010980.1_pt1 | contig 17137 bp, 14 predicted proteins | sample 811421 | NCBI WGS metagenome assembly MDTG01 (sample SAMN05326645, study PRJNA326480) | marine metagenome | isolation source: seawater | place: Pacific Ocean: South East | collected 2011
TGCCACATTAGTACCTATTAAACTTCCTCATAGTGAATATGCTATATCTACCTATTACATCCTTGCTACAGCCGAGGCTTCAAGTAATTTAGCTCGTTATGATGGCGTACGATATGGCCACAGAGCTTCTATTGATCAGATCAAAGAACTCGAGAGTGAGGATACGGCCTTAAATAAAATGTATAAACTCAGTCGAACTCAAGGTTTTGGAATGGAAGTAAAACGACGCATCATGTTAGGCACCTATGTTTTGAGTTCTGGATATTATAATGCTTATTATGCTAAGGCACAAAAAGTACGACGACTAATCCAACAAGACTTCCTCCAAGCATTTGAACAGGTTGACATAATAGTGAGTCCTACCGCGCCTACTACTGCATTTCCTATAGGAAGTAAGTTAGATGAACCTGTCCAAATGTATCTTAACGATATATATACTATTTCAGCCAACTTAGCGGGGATTGGTGGAATTAACGTACCTATTGGGTTTCATTCGAATGGTTTACCCATGGGATTGCAATTCATGGCGTCCGTATTTGAAGAAGAAAGGTTGATTGCCTCAGCTAGACTTATTGAACGTCTACAAACTTAGAGTATCATCATGAATCAAGCCTATTTGGAGCTTCAACTTGCGCTTAATAATACAGATCCATTAGTAATTATTGCAGAGCTCAATGAGTTGGGATTTTCTGGCTTCGATGAAACAGAAGCACTGCTAAAGGCATATATAGATTTTAGCGTCTGGATTAAGGTCCAAAAAAATGTTAAAGCGTGCCTGGCATCTTTTTCAGAATTATCCATTGTTGCTGAATATAAAATAGAGCACAGGAATTGGAATGAGGATTGGGAAAAAAAAATTCAACCGCAGTTGATAGGGTCTTTTTATGTGTATCCTAGTTGGAATAAAAAAGTTATTCCCGCCGACACCATTCCAATCGTGATTGATCCTAAAATGGCATTTGGGACAGGCACACATGAAACAACTAGGTTATTGCTTTCTTGGTTACCATCAGCTGTAAAAAAAAATGATAAGATTCTAGACGCAGGCACTGGGACAGGTATTCTAGGAATAGCAGCTAGTAAACTTGGTGCATGCATGGTAGAGGGTTTTGATATAGATCCGTGGAGTATTGAAAATGTAACTGAGAATATTGATCTAAATAATGTAGATAACTTCAAGGTATATCATGGAAGTATAGAACAAATTAATCCAGATCAACAATTTGATATGATATTGGCTAACATAAATATTCATGCCCTCAGAGATTTGCTTCCAATGTTTAAAAAATACTTAAATAAATATGGTTCACTTCTCATATCTGGTTTACTCAGTATTGATATTCCTTTTTTTAAGGATCAAGTAATTCAAAATGAGTTTATTATACTTGAGCAAAATGATATCCGAGAGTGGTCTGCACTCTGGTTAAAGCCAATTGTTTACTAAATTCACAAATTAATTTGATTCAAATTAGCTTACCTTGACTAATCCAAAGAGTATCTACTTTATAATAAACACTGTTGTATAGAGCATCAATTGATATAGGTACTAATTCTGTTTTGTTACTCATTGTTGAGCAAACAGAAAAAGGATTGCGAGTACTTGAGGAGGTCCAGCGTTTACCTAGGTTGGGATCTGAGGTTGATTCAAATGGACTTCTTGCCAAGGAAAGTATATATAAAGTGCTTGAAGTTTTATCAGAATATGTAGGTATTATCCAAAAATATGGTGATGAAGTACTGACAAAAACAGTGGTTACAGCGACTAGTGCCGTTCGAGATGCAGCGAATAAGCAAGAATTCTTAACACTGGTTAAGGAAGCTGTTGGTTTTCAGGTTGTTATACTTAGTGGGGAAGATGAGGCAAAGTACACCTATTTAGGGGCTATAAGCCAAACAAAGGTAGAATCAGATTCAATCATGATCGTAGATATTGGCGGAGGTAGTACCGAATTAGCTGTTGGTAACTCAACTAACTTACTCCGTGGAATTTCAATTAATATGGGATGTGTGCGGTTTAATGAACGTTTTTTAATACATAAACCTCCTCTCCAAGAAGAGATAGGGGAGTGCAGGCGGTCAATAGAAGCTTTATTACATGCAACACAATTACGCTTTCCTTCTAAAACACAGATAGTGGCTGTTTCTGGTACGGCCACCTCATTAGCGGCTATTGATCAACAAATGTTTCCTTATAGATCCCCTGATATAAATAATTACCGTTTAAGTATCGATAAATTAACTAATATTATTAGGCTATTCAGCATACATACCTTTGAGTATTTGCTTGAATTACATACCGAAGTTATGAAAGGTAGAGTAGATGTATTTTTGGCTGGTTTACTCATATTAGAGGGAGTATTAAGATACGCAAGAGCGGAAGAATTCATTGTGTCTACCGGTGGCATTAGGCATGGTATACTACTAAATTAAACACTATAGCGAAGCATATTTCCAAACATATCGAATGTCAAGATGCCTCATTTAACTCATCATACGACGATCAATTGGTGGTTATAGCTGTTGAGGGAGATCAAAAAGCCTATTCTGATTTAACTCAAAAATTTCAAAAACCTGTTTATTTTCAGGTGAGTAAAATGATTCTGAATCCTGATTTTGCGGAGGATTAGGTTCAAGATATTTTTTTAAAAGCTTTTAAAAGTCTAAAAAATTATAAGAATGATTATGCTTTTTCTACTTGGCTGTATCGAATAATTAAATATAATACAATCGATTATTTACGAAAGAAAAAGATTCAAACCCTGAGTCTTCATACAGATGAATCTGATGAACTGTATGCCTCTATAAATCTTGCTGATGAAGGTAGTTTCACCGACGAACCCATGGTTAGGCGGGAACGGAGTAATAAAGTCTATAAGGCTATTTATCAATATCCTGAAAAATATAGAGAAGTTATCTTAAAACGGCATATTGAGTAAAAAAGCTATCAAGAAATTGCGGAAAAGATGGTCATACCATTGGATACGGTAAAAGCATAAATTTAGAGCAAGAGAGATATTGTATAAGTTTAAGAAGCATACTGTACAAGATTACTGATTGTTGTTTAAAATAATGCTAGCATTTCTTAGAAAATCCTCGTAATTCACACGTCGGACTGCTGTTCCATTAAAATAATCTTCGTAGTCTTTTCTCTTAAGTTGAGTCCATTCCTGTGGGCTAAGCCTAATCCAATGTTTATTTGGTCGAAATTCAGGCCAATGCCCTAAAAGTGCTTTTGTATTCCAGGGGCACACTTCTTGACAGATATCACAGCCAAAGATCCATCTCCCCATTTTTTCCTGAAAAAAAGTTGGTATTTCTCCAGCATGTTCAATGTTCCAATGAGATAAACACTTAGATCCATCCACCTTCTGGGGCTCATAAATTGCGTTGGTAGGACAGGCGTCAATACAACGCCGGCATGTGCCGCAATGATCGCTAGTAGCATGATCATATACTAGTGGAATATTTAGCAGTATATCTGCTATAAAAAAGTAAGAGCCTAGTTTTTTGTTGAGTAGATTGCCATTTTTACCAATCCAGCCTAGGCCGGATCGTTGAGCCCAGCTTCTTTCGAGAACCGGTGCTGAATCCACAAAATAACGCCCTTCTGCAATCGGAATTTCTTGTTGAACCTGTTGGTAAAGTAGTTTGAGTTTTTTCTTGATTACCCGATGATAGTCTCGTCCCTGGGCATATTTTGCAAAAGATACCCCTTGATTTAGGTGGGATGGCACATCTTTTGTATTGTAACTAATCAATAGGGATATTACACTTTGAGTGCCAGGAACAAGTATGCGTGGATCAACACGTTTTTCATGGTAATTTTCCATCCAAGACATAGTTCCATTTCGTCCTTCTTCTAGCCATGTACTTAGTCGCCTGTCGTCATCTTCTAAATAAGTTGCTTGAGCAAATCCAATGGCGTCAAAGCCTAATTCAAGCGCCCTATTACGTATAAATTGTGTCCATCGTTTCTGTTCTTGGCTAATCATTTATGCGTCAATTTATTTTTAATTATACTTTTATCTGCTAATTTTATTCAATTAATAATACTATAAGTTGCAAAATATTCGGAATACCCAAGTAAGCCTATTAGATATCTAAATCATTAACTTTTCCATCTTTGAGTAACACGGTTCGACTAGGATATTTTTTTACAAGACTATGGTCATGTGTAACCATGAGAATAGCGGTACCTTTTTTATGTATGTTAAGCAGAATTTCCATTATTTCTTTGGAGGCATCTGGGTCTAAATTACCAGTGGGTTCATCAGCTAGTAGTAGTCGAGGTTCGTTAGCCAGTGCACGTGCTATAACAACGCGTTGCTGCTCTCCACCTGACAGATCTTGCGGCATTTGCTTAAAACGATGACTAAGACCAACAAGTGTGAGTAATTCATTTACTTTTGTAGTAATCTTTGGGCTGGGGTATCCTGTCACATGCAGGCTAAATGCAACATTTTCAAAAATTGTACGATCCATAAGTAACTGAAAATCTTGAAACACAATGCCCATACTTCTTCGAAGTTCGGGTATTTTTTTTAACTGCAGATTCTTTAGTCGATAACCATTCACCATCACTTCACCTGATTGAGCAACAACATCACGATATAATAGCTTTAAAAAACTGCTCTTCCCCACACCTGTAGGTCCTATTAAATAGACAAACTCTTGTTGTATTAACTTGAAATTGGCATCGATTAGAATACTTCTGTGGTCATAATTCAGCGAAACATTTTTTAACTCTACTATTGATTCTGACATCTAGCTACAACGGTTATTCGGGTTGAAGTGGGCTTTGCTTCATTGAAGGAAAAAGAATCATAGAAACTTAAAGGTTTTAGAGGACTTTTATTCAAAATTTTCTTTACGTGTTCGAGTTCGTATGCTCTTTGTTGATGCTCTTCAATCCAAGTTTGATTTACATTTAGGCTACGGTCAATAATTTCAAAAGAATTGGTGTGTAAATTTAATTTTGAGTCGAATTTACTGGTTCGGTAGTAATAAATATTACGATACTCACCTTCAATTTCATTCAAATGATGAACCGCTTCAATAGAATTTTTAGGAGTAGAAAAATCAAAAATTAAAAGCCCGTTTTTTGCTAGCGATTTGGCTGCTTCATGAAAAAAATGTAAAATCTCTTGTGGTTGCAATAAATAATTAACACTATCGAATACACTTATCAGTGCATCTTGATCTCTTACAGACCTTAGATCACTAAATGAGGCTTGAAAACAAGAAATAGGATAAGCCAAACTATTCAGTTTGTTGCTTCCAATACGAACCATATCCAGGGAAGCATCACAGGCCTGTAAGTTATAATCCCCTAGTTTACTCAATTCTAAGGTTAGGGATGCAGTTCCACAGGAAAGTTCGGTAATAGAGGTTGGTTCTGGATGATGTTGATGCAATAGATCATCTATATATTCAGCCCAATATGCATAGTCTACGTCATTCATAATATGATCATAAATCTCAGCAAGTTTAGAATAGATAGGCTGTTTTTGGTTGCCATGAATCATATTGGGTTTGTTTTTTGGGGACTAGATAAATAAGCTAGGGCAACTTTATAGGCTTCTAACATAGAGTCAGGCTCAGCTTCCCATTTTCCTACTATGTCAAAGGCGGTCCCGTGATCGGGCGAAGTACGAATAAATGGTAATCCTAAGGTACAATTAACCCCTTTACCCATAGACCATAATTTAAAGGGGGTTAAACCTTGATCATGATAGGCTGCAAGAACCACGTCATATTCTAAGAATTGTTTTCTACCGAAGAATGCATCAGCAGGGAAGGGGCCTGATAGCTCGACTTTAGGATCATTGTGAAACGACTCCAAAACAGGTTCAATAATCTCCTGTTCCTCGTAACCAAGCACCCCTCCGTCCCCAGCATGTGGATTAATTCCCAATAAAGCAATTTTAGGTACTCGGTCTGGTTTATAGGAGTTAAAATGAGTACAAATGATTCTAATTTTAGAAACTAAAGTGGCTTTATTTATGTGATTAACCACTGATTTTAGCGGCAAATGAGTGGTTAGTAAGCAAATATTCAACCCTCTACCGGAAAGCATCATGACCACATCTTCTGCGCCTGTTTGTTCCATTAAATATTCTGTATGTCCAGGTACTTTATATCCAGCGAGTTGAATACTTTCTTTAGATATAGGAGCCGTCACAAGGGCATGTGCATGTTTTTTTAGGCAGAGTTGAATCCCGGCAAATACCGATTGCATACTTATTTCACCAGCCAAGGCTGTGATCTGACCATAGTTAGAACTAGAAAATTCTAGCTCAGACCAACATTTAAAAGACTCAAGTACATTAATTGCTCCCTCCACCACTTGTGTGTGATTTGAAATGTAATTTATACTTGGTGTTATTCGTATTGCCCCCGAATAAAAATTATTTTTTTCTTTGACAAGGTGTTGAAATAATAGATGAGGCGCCGACACAATAGGAGTGGACAGAGATAGATCAAGGGATAGTAGCATCTTAAAGGTGACTTCTGGGCCAATACCATTTGGATCACCGATTGAGACGGCTAAACGGGGCTTAGTGTTCAATACTAGTTCTCCCTATTCGCATTGACTAGTATGAAATCTCCAAAGCCAGAACTAGCTGCAAAAATAAAGGTTCTATTTGGATAAATCCACTCTTCTATAACCCTTCTACTAGTAGGGAAAGTACGAATAATCTCTTTCGGAGGTCCAATTTTAATGTAAATTCGTCCTTGATCAGAGTCATAACCTTCGGGTTGACTAGCTGTTGAGAACTGATCAAAGGCAAAATCAATTCTACTATAATATTCATTCATTAATTCATTTTTAGCAGTCGCACGTATAGGATCTTTTGAATCCCAAAACGAATTAAACCAACTCATCTTATCTTCATTTTTTTTCTTTAAAACATCTTCAATAGTTTGTTCATGCACAATATAACGAAGCATTTCTATGGCTACATCGAGCTGTAAAAGGCTGATGGGCATATCCTGCCAGAAGGTCTCAAAATTCAATGAGTTAATATTATCATTATTAGATTGCAGATCTAATTTGTACCTCTTATTGTCCAGCACTTTGGTTTCTAAATCAATCAAGTAGAATTCTGTATTTATATTTTGTGTATTCTCAATAAGTTGATTATTAAGCGGAAAGTTTACTTTGAACCTGGGTAAAGTCTTACTTTCTATAGCTTTTGAGAATACTATATTCTCTGGCTTTGATACTGTAGAAATAACTAAATCAAAGGTAGATATCGAATCAAGAGCAAAAGTTGGAGTTCCTATATAGGAATTTTCACTATAGCTTATTTGGCTTGTTGACCCAATCCATTTAACAACTTTTTTTTCATTTCGTGTGGAAAAGGTAATATTTGCCTTAGCACTCCCACTTGAGTTGTTGAAAAAAAACAGAGATTCTTGAGATTTGGGTGGATGCAATTGTAGTCCAATTTCTCTTAAAATCTCTTTTGAAATATATTGTTTAAAAATAGGGTCCCCAGAGTTCTTGTCTCTAGTTCTGCGACGGTTGGGATTGAGACGTTGTAATTTTTCTGAGTCTATTTGTACCCCTGAAATCGCTGGTCTGCCTTTTATGTAATTATAATCCATGTAGATTGTGTACTTATCACTGGGTAAGTATAATGTTGTTAACACTTCAGTAATCTCATTAGGATCTAAGGATTTCTCATATTCACTGACAAAAATAGTATCCCCAATGAAAATACGCTCTGCTAATTCTCTTGTATTCTCATCTTCATAGAATCCTTTGTAGATTTCTAAATTCAATTGATAACGAGCAGTATAATTACTTTCATCTTGTCGTTCGAAGGTTAATTGATGATGTGGTATGGATAAAAGTACAGCTAATATTGCAGAATCTTCCGTTGCTTTAATCCATTGGAAATCTACATTAAACCCATTCTGAATTTTACTCTGTGCTAAATAGCGATAGGAATCATTTGTTTGAGCTTTTATTTGAGACTTAAAAGTAAACCCTAATAATAATACAATCAGAATTTTAGATCCAAAACCAAGTTGTGTACTAAGGCTTTTCTGGGTCTTATAAATACTTGGTTTTTTCATTTTTATATGCGTTTTTAAAAAAACGTTACTGTATTTCAATTTTATCAAGTATAGAATTAAATGTGTTGCTTGGACGCATAGCTACATCTAAAACGCTTTTTTCCATGAAATAGTACCCTGTTATGTTTTGTTTTTGACCTTGAACATCAATTAATTCAGAAACAATAGTTTGTTCATTATCCTTCAACTCTTTATGTATTTCCGCAAACATAGAAGCTAGTGCGGTGTCCGTTTGTTGTTGAGCCAATTCTTCGATCCAATACATAGCTAAATAAAAGTGACTACCACGATTATCAATACCGCCTAATCTACGGGTTGGAGACTTATTTTCCTTTAAGAAAGTACTATTAGCATTTTGTAAAGCTTCAGATAAAATTAATGCACGTTTATTAGAGAAGGTTTTGGCCAAATGAGCCAAGGACTCTGCTAACGCCAAAAACTCACCTAATGAATCCCAACGCAAATAATTTTCCTTTTTGAATTGTTGAACATGCTTTGGTGCAGATCCACCTGCCCCGGTTTCAAACAAACCACCACCATTCATGAGGGGTACTATAGATAGCATTTTGGCACTTGTTCCTAGTTCTAAAATAGGGAAGAGATCGGTTAAATAATCCCTTAGTACATTTCCTGTAACAGAAATAGTATCATGACCTTGCCGAAGTCTTTTTAGGGTGTAAACAGTAGCGTCACTTGGTGATAATATGCGTAAATCAAGATCAGCGTTGTCATAATCTTTAAGATAAGATTGAACTTTGTTAATTAGTTGCCAGTCGTGTGCACGATTTTCATTTAGCCAAAACACTGCCGGTGTATTTGAGACTCTAGATCGATTTACTGCTAAATGTACCCAATTTTGTATAGCAGCATCTTTTACCAAACATGCTCTCCAAATATCACCTTTTTCTACTTGGTGCTCCATCATCACCTGACCATTATCAGTGACTACTCGAACAGTGCCAGCTTCATTAATTTCGAAGGTTTTGTCATGAGATCCATACTCTTCAGCTTTCTGAGCCATTAATCCGACGTTTGGTACACTACCCATAGTGGACGGATTAAAGGCGCCATGCTGTTTACAGTCTTCAATAACTTCATGGTAAACTGACGCATAGCTACTGTCTGGAATAACCGCTATGGTATCTTTTGTCTCACCATTCTTATCCCACATTTTTCCTGATAAGCGAATCATTGCTGGCATAGATGCATCAATAATTACGTCGCTCGGAACGTGAAGGTTTGTGATGCCATTATCAGAATCTACCATAGCTACTTCAGTATCATACTCAAGGACTTTTTCAACAGCTGCTTGAAGGATAGTTTTTTCAGGCTGAGAGAGTTTATTTAAATTATTTAATAAATCTCCTAATCCATTGTTAGAATTATGATTAATCATTTCAAGTAGGTGGGGATATTGTTCATATACTTCACTGAAAAATACCTCGACTGCATGGCCAAAAATGATAGGATCTGAAACCTTCATCATTGTAGCTTTCATGTGAATAGAGAACAGCACACTTTGTTCTTTTGCTTTTTGAATTTGCTCCTTTAAAAACGTTCTTAGAGCCTTGATACTCATAAAAGTGCCGTCCAGTAAATCACCTTTTTGAATAGGAGTTCGAGATTTTAACACCGTAACTTCCATGTCTTCATTGATATGTTCTATTCTAAAATTACCATCTTTTAGCACAGTTACTGATTTTTCATTATGAGCGAAATCTTCGCCGGCCATGGTGGCAACAGTAGTTTTTGAATCTGGAGACCAATCACCCATACTATGAGGATTATTCTGAGCGTATTCTTTTACGGCTTTGGGTGCTCGTCTGTCTGAATTACCTTCTCTCAATACCGGATTAACAGCACTGCCTTTAACCCTATCGTATCTATTTTTTATATCAATTTCTTTTGGTGTATTAGCAGTAGTAGGGTAGTCTGGCAATCCAAACCCAGCTTTTTGAAGCTCTTTTATGGTTGCGACGAGCTGAGGGATTGATGCGCTAATATTTGGAAGCTTTATAATATTAGCCTCAGGTTTTTTTACCAGTTCTCCCAACTCTAATAAATCATCACTTACTACTTGTTCTTTTGAGAGAAATTCAGGGAATTGAGATAACACCCTAGCTGCTAAGGAGATGTCTCGAAGTTCAAGTTCTACTTTTGCTGCCCGAGTAATGGCCTTTACTATTGGTAAAAAAGAATGAGTGGCTAAGGCGGGTGCTTCGTCTGTGTAGGTATAAATAATTTTTTCTTTAGTGGTTGCCATGCTCAACTGGGATTTTATAGGAAGCCAACGCTTACTATTGGCTTTATTTAAAGTTGGTTTAGTTATTAATAGAAAATAGGAAATCTACCTATGGATTTCCTATTTTACATTTCAATAAAAAAGAGAACATCGGAAAAGTTACTCGGTTACACAATTAGGTTCTAACACATTTCAGTGAACGAATTACATCCATTACTCTCAGCGTTGGTTGAGGAATTAACCACTAATCAGTCTGTGGAACTTGCTCATTCAATGGTGCCTTCAAATAGTACTGAGGGTCAAGTCCATAGTAAAACTAAACAGCTCCTCTACCAAGTTAACGCACATTTGTCCTACGACAATTTTGTGAGTTCAGTGCTTGAACATGAGCTCAGAACACCCTTAGCAGGGATAGTGAGTACTATACAGCTTCTTAAGTCTCAGCTAGATGCACAAGCAACTGTAGAGCCGGATAAGCTGCAAATGTGGTGCGATCGATTAGAGAAATTAAGTCGTCGCATGGAGTTTTTATTAGAGAACATGAAGCAATTACATAACAGAGATTATTCACATCAGGCCACTGGTAAGCAAATTAGAGATATAACTACATGGTTTGAAAATGAACGAAATAGTCTTAATGAGTTGATAAAACAATCACAGAATTTAGAGTTAGAGATTCAGATGCTAGATGAATCGTTTGAGTACGAAACAGATTATCACTTACTCAGCATCATATTAGGCACCTTGGTTGAGAATGCGTCGAAATACTCACCTGATAATAGCAAAATCGCATTGTTTTTAGAACAGAGTCACAATACACTTACGATAAAGGTGATAGATAGTGGGATAGGTTTAGGGGCTAATTCATCTGTAAACTTAATAAAAGCATTCGAGCGTGGGGAAGATGTTGAGCATGTTGAAGGAAGTGGGCTTGGTTTAAGCATAGCACATGCTGCTGCTCAACGAATTCATGCTCAAATAATGCTCTACAACAATGAAGATGTAGCAGGGACTACTGCTGAAGTAATTCTCTCTAATAAAGGAATATGTCAAAAGACACTGTTTTAGTTGTTGAAGATGATCAATTACTTCGAGAAGTTATTGAAGACCTCCTTCAGATTTATGAAATTAAAGTAAAAACAGTAGGTAGTAGTATAGAAGCTGATGCCTGGCTTGAAGCGCATATACCGGACATCATTATTTGTGATTTATTTTTGCCAACAGAATCGGGTATCCAATGGCTCAATAAGGTTTCCGACCGCTTAATTAAAAGAAATAGCTCAGTTATTCTGTTGAGCGCCGATCATCAACGTACAGATGAGATGCTCAAGGATGGCCCAATTTCTCCATTGGTCAAACATCAGCTTAAAAAGCCCTTTAAAAATGATGAATTAGTTCGGTTAATTAATTTGCTGCAAGTGAATACCTAGCTTTCTGGCCTCGATTTACACACTTGTAATTACTACAAATTGCATGAATTCGATGTATCTCAAGTGTCAAAGAATATAGCTCTAGGTATTATATATTGCTTTTATGCTAAAGCTGAAATTTGATGATGTATTCGGTATTATTCAGTAAGAAATAAAAGCTATATGTTATGATGAAACCCATGTTTGGTCATCGACCAAAACCCAAACAGTTCGATTTGCCGTTTAGGTATTATAATCCAGAAGAGGATGAGAAAGAAAGCCGGAAAAAGCGCATAAAATTTCAGACACATAATCGTCTGCAGCCCAAACAATTTGTTCGGGTATTCTTTTTGTTCATACTCTTATCATTAGTTGTTTATCTTATTAGTGTGTTATGACAAAGGTGAAAGAACCTGAGAGTTATATTCGCCTATTACCTGACACCATTATTGATAAAATTGCAGCTGGTGAGGTCATACAACGTCCGGCCTCGGTAGTCAAGGAGCTACTAGATAATTCTATTGATGCTGGGGCTGACAATATTGAATTGATCATCGAACATTCTGGTAGGACTTTGATTCAAGTAACAGATAATGGGTGTGGAATGAGTGAGGTTGACCTGGAACGATGTTTTACAAGGCATGCTACCTCAAAAATTCAAGCTCTAGATGATTTATTTGCTATCCGAACAATGGGATTTAGGGGAGAAGCTATATCCTCTATTTCAGCGATATCCCAAGTGGAAGCCAAATCCAAGTTGCATGATCATGATGCTGGTTGGTTGCTGCGATCGCATGGTGGTGAGATACAGCAAAAGAGCCCAGTCGCTGCAAAAAATGGTACCCAAATCATTGTTCGAAATTTATTTTTTAATGTACCTGCGCGGAGACGATTTTTAAAAACAGATGCCACTGAATTCCGGCATATATTAAAAACAGTGCAACATGCAGTGATTAGCCATCCTAAAATTTCTTTTACCTTCATATCGGGCGCGGATACAGTGTATCAACTGCCTATGCAGTCTTTAAATGAACGTATTGTGAGTATGTTTGGAAAACGATATAAAGCCAGTTTAATCCCATTCAATCAACAAACTAGCTACGTTTCTGTGCATGGAATTGCGGGAGATCCGAAATTGAGTAAAAAATCGCGAGGAGAACAGTTTTTATTTGTAAATGGTCGGCCTTTTCAGCATCGCTATCTCATGCATCTATTACTGAGTTTGTATGATAGTTGGACGCATGCCAATGAGTATCCTTTCTTTATTCTATTTATTGAAATAGAGCCTGATAAAATAGATGTAAATGTTCATCCCGCAAAGTCAGAAATAAAATTTGAAGACGAGCGTTCGGTCATACAGTTAAGCGTTTCTGTATTGAAGAAAACACTAAATAAACACCTTTATGTACCGATTATTCCTAGTGAATCAGTATTAGAGGGTGCAGGAATTAATCATCAACAAAGCCAAGCGATTGTTGATGAGCAACATCCATTTGGGGTAAAAGCGAAGGGATTAAACTTTTTGAAAGCAAGCAATCTAGTTAATGAACTAGGTGGCCAAGGTGAAATAGTCCGTCAACAATATGCAAATGAGCCATGGGAGCAAAGAAGTCAGACTACCTTAGTAGAGGGTGATGATGATCGTCTTATTAATGGTCTTTATTGGCAGTTACATGCCAGTTATATTGTTACTCAAACGCGAACGGGCTTGTGCTTAATTGATCAATATTATGCGCATAAACGAATTTTATTCGAAAAAACACTAAAAGCGGCTGATTTAGCACTTCCAAGTACTCAGCAACTACTTTTCTCCCAGCAAATAGATTTGTCTGCAAGTGATTACACATTACTTAAGGAGATATACCCACTCATTCAAAAAATTGGCTTTTCTGTTAGTTTATTAAGTGGTTATTCTATTTTGATTGATGGAGTTCCCTCTGATATTACCAAAGGAGATGAGGCTGGTATGATTACCGATTTGTTGCAGACGTACCGTGAACTTGATAACGTAGTTAGTTTTGATGCTAGAGAACGTTTAGCGTTAGCTTTTGCCACGAAGGCGGCTATTCAGAAAGGTCGTAAATTAAAACAAGAGCAGATGGAAGCATTGGTGGATGAGTTATTTGCTTGTGATGAACCCTATTATGACCCCCTTAAACATCCCACAATTTTATTTATGTCATTAAGCGAAATCCAGCAGAGGTTCCGGTAATGAATGTCTTAGCAGTAGAGCCCTATTACAGTGGATCCCATCGCGCTTTTTTAAAGGGTCTTGCTAGGCATTCTAAGCATGAAATAATCCCGGTAAAACTAAATTATAAAGGGTGGAAGTGGCGTATGCATGGAGATTCTGTCACACTTGCAGAAATGACCAAGAATATTCCTGATGATATTGATCTATTGCTTAGCAGTAGTATGATGAATTTACCTGCTTTTATTGCATTGACAAATCCTCGGTTTGCACATACACCAAAGATTATGTACATGCATGATAACCAGTTTACCCGGCCCATCCCCAATGGCGAGCAACGTGACATGACCTACTGTTACATTAATTACCTGAGTATGTTAGTTGCCGATAAACTCATTTTTTCGTCAGAATTTCATTTGGAGGATTTGTTGCAAGCCCTTTCGGGTTTTTTGGATCATTTTCCTGGTGATAAACATTATATAACGGTAGACGAAATAAGAGCTAAAAGCGTCGTTTTGTACCCCGGTTTAGATCTCAGTTATTTTAATAGCAGCCCAGATACTCGAAAAGAAAATAAACGGCCAGTAATTGTATGGAATCAACAATGGCAATTTGATCGCAATCCAGCTATGTTTTTCAGGGTACTTAACAGATTAAACGATATAGACATAGCGTTTGATCTAATATTAGCGGGGGATAGTACACATGACAAGCCCGAAGAATTCACAAAAGCTTGGCAACGATTTGGTGATCAAATTCGTCATTTTGGTTATGTGGACGATAAAGAGAGCTATAGTAAGTTGCTACACTCAGGCGATATAGTGGTGTCAACTGCTAGCTATGAGTTTTTCTGCGTATCCATCATGGAAGCCATTTATTGTGGGTGCCATCCATTAGTGCCCTCAACCTTGCATTATCCAGAACTAATACCTGAGAGTCTTCATAATCCATTATTACATTCAAAGATACTGTATGAAGACGAGGATCAGTTGTTTTATTTATTAAAAAACTTATTAACTAATAAAACTAAACCATTGCCCAAAAGAAGTTTACAATCTATAAATAGGCATTTAGACTGGAGGGTTAGATCTCGTGATTTTGATGCCCTCTTCGAAGAAGTAATTGATAGTTAGCCTATTAAAACGGAGCTTCATCGTCCGGGGGTATTGGACTACTTGGAAGCATTGCATCTGCTGCGCTGGAAGCAGAAAAACCCCTCGTAGTTGAAAGTCGATTTTCTTCTAATGGAGCACCAATAAAGTCAGCTGGGGGATCATTTACTGTTAAATTTTCAAATCTAGCATAATTTTTGACAAAATAAAGCATTTTTGATCCAACTGGTCCGTTCCTTTGCTTTCCAACAATGACTTCAGCCATACCAGAAGTCGATTGTCCTTCTGCTGTGGTTGTTATGCCATAATATTCTGGGCGATACAAAAACATAACCACATCAGCATCTTGCTCTATAGAACCAGATTCTCTAAGGTCACTCAGTTGAGGTCTCTTGTCACCACCACGCTGCTCTACTGCTCTAGATAACTGTGAGAGAGCAATAACGGGCACATCAAGCTCCTTTGCCAATGATTTTAATCCTCTAGAAATAGAGGCAATTTCTTGCTCACGATTTCGATTTTCTCTAGTGGACCCTTGCATAAGTTGTAGATAATCGATAATGATAAGCCCTATATCGTGTTCGGATTTCAATCTACGAGCCTTAGCTCGAAGTTCCATTAGTGTTATTGCTGGGGTATCATCAATAAAGATTTGTGAGGCAAAAAGTCTACCTGCTGCTTCAATTAGGTCTTTGAAGTGTTCATCATTTAGTGTTCCCTTTCTAGCTTCGTCTGATCGTACACGTGCTTCCATGGTTAATAAACGTTGTACTAGAGATTGGTTAGACATCTCGAGAGAGAATATTGCCACATTGGTCTTAAGGTTTTCATCATGATGCAATGCTGCATTCCGAGCAGCCGTAAGTACAAAAGCTGTTTTACCCATTGAGGGGCGAGCGGCTATGATTACTAAGTCGCCTTTTTGCCAGCCCGCTGTAATCTCATCTACGTTAAGTCCAGAAGGTATTCCTGTTATTCCATATTTTTTTCCCCTCATATCTTCCAAATAGGCTAGGGTATCTTTTAAAACATCTGCTACTGGTTTAGCACTACTTTTACTTTTTTGATTCGCTAAATCAAAAATACGTTGTTCGGCATCATCTAATACATCATAAGCATCTGAGCTAGAGTCATAGGATTCAGTAATGACCTCTGTGCAGTTTTTTATAAGATTTCGTTTGATTGCTTTTTCAGTAATTATTTGAGCATGATACTCAATATTAGCAGATGAACTGACCATCCTTGTTAAATCTGATAAATAGGAGGGACCTCCAACCGCTTCGAGTAAATTTAGATCCTTGAGTTCATTTTCGACCGTCAATAAATCTAAAGGATTATCCCTCTCATAAAGTCTTGAAAGTGTTTGGAAGATATGTTGATGAGAATGCTGATAGAAATCTTCCACTTTCAGCATTTGAAGAGCTATTGTAGCCGCTCCATGTTCTATAAGCATTGAGCCAATTACCGCTTGCTCAATCTCTACGGCCTGGGGCGGGACACGTCCCTGTAAGTTTTCTTTGTTGTTCTCCACGTAAAACTATTTCTTTTGAACCTGTTCAGTTAGTAAGGCACAATGTAATGAAAGTTTAGAGTAACTTTAAAAATTGGATGGAATTTTTTGGACATGATCCCAAGTCTCGCGCTTAAGAGATTTATTACTTAGCAAATCGTTTAAACAATGGGTGACTAGGCATTGGCTATGTTCTAACTCGAATAATTCACCCATTTTTGCCAAGGGTAGGATGGATTTATTAGAACCATCAAATAGAGGGGCTATTCTCCCGTTAAATAGGATGATATAGCTCGGCTGTATATGTTTAATGTCACCTAGGAAACGCTTAATAAGCTTTTCTTGAGAGTCTTTTTCGACCAATGCATCTGGTCTGTTTGCTGTAGAAATCGGTGATGCATCAGGTACATCAAGTGCATATATACATATTTTCTTATGATCTAAACCTTTAGCTTTGAGTAGGTTTTTGAGTAGTAAATCAATCTCTGAGTCCTTGTTGCTACTACCTTTAGTAAGTTGATAAGCATCTTTCTTAGTAACAACAATGAGAAGTTCGACGCTTTCAGGCGTAGAAGTATTTTCTTCTAA
>MDTG01117469.1_pt1 | contig 17134 bp, 12 predicted proteins | sample 811421 | NCBI WGS metagenome assembly MDTG01 (sample SAMN05326645, study PRJNA326480) | marine metagenome | isolation source: seawater | place: Pacific Ocean: South East | collected 2011
AGCTTCTCCAATAGCATCATCGAGAGTATTTCCAATTATTTCCATATCAAAATAGTCTTTAACTACAATAATTTGTGTATGACCTCCAGAAACATTAACCCCAATAAATGGAAAATTGGGGGTGCTTATTTCCTTATCTTCAATAAAATGAACAAGTAGATGAGCCTGCATATGATTTATACCTATTATTGGGATTTTCAAACCCATTGATACCGATTTAGAAAAACTATTACCAACTAACAAAGATCCTAGTAAACCAGGCCCTTGCGTACATGCAATTGCACTGATTTGATTTATATTTATTTTAGCCTCAGTTATTGCTTTCTTGACTACAGGTATTATGTTTATTTGATGAGCTCTAGATGCTAGCTCGGGAACAACGCCACCATATTGCTCATGAATTTCTTGGTTTGTTATACAATTTGACAGAACTTTGTTATGATTCAATACTGCTGCTGCAGTTTCATCACATGAAGATTCAATTCCTAAAATGTAGCAGGGTTTTTGTTTCACAAATGAAATAGTATCTTAACAAAAATAATGTTTTAGTATCAAACGTAGATATAAAATATTGATTACACTAATTGCATCATTGACTTTGTTGATGATCGTTGTCATTTACTTTTTTCGTCTTGGAAAAATTCAAGATCAAATTTTAAAAAGAGTCACTAACACCATAAAAAAACAATATGAAATTAATCTAAGCATCAATAGCTCAAAAGTTACGGTCAAAGATGGTGTGGTGTTGAATGATATTTTAATCCTTGATCACAAAGAGGATACCCTTATTTATGTAAAAAAATTAGAAACAAATATTAATTCATATCAAAAGCTTATTGATAATGAATATAGATTTTCAAAAATATTCTTTGATGGTCTTTTTTTAAAGATCAATAAATATGATGGTGAGAAAAAAAATAATTTGGAATATTTTATTGATTCGCTTGCTTTGAGAGGTAAATCTAAAATTAAAAATCCTTTTGTTTATGTTTCAAACTTTGAATTGACTAATAGTAAAACATTAAATCTAATAAATAATTCCACAATTGAAATAATAAACTTAAAGTCCAATAATCTTAACGTTTTTCAGAATAATCTGGAGGCATTAAATACATCTGGTAAAATTACTCTAAAAAAAATTGATACAATTTTATTTAAATCTGAGTCAATTTCTTTTTCGGGATCTAAATTTTCAATCAATGACTATTTAATTAAATCAAATTATGGTATTGCATCTGGTTTTATTAAATATGAGGATTCAATTGATTTAAATCCACAAAAAATTTCATCAAAATTATCATTAAAAAATATAAATCTTGATAAATTTAATCTCATTAAAACCAGTGTTTCCTTGCCAAATATATCATCTGAAATCAAGATAACCGGAACTCCTGATTCAATAAGTCTTGATGATGTTAAACTTGACTTGGGCAAATCTAAACTCTATGGGGATTTCACTCTTTATAATCTTTTTTCCAAAACTAATTTTTACTTCCTAGCCAAACTTAAAGGCGAAAAGCTTAAATTTTCGAGCGTTGAAGTTTTAAAAAAAAATTTACCAGAATCTTTAAATCAAGTTTTGCATCAAGACGTTGAGGTTGATTTGAATGTAAAATACTCAAAGGAAAAATGGAACATAATGGGTGCTATGTTCTCAGATTTAGGTAATCTGAAAGTTAATTTATTTAATGAATCCAGTAATGAAATAAATTTAATTCTGATAAATAAATTAAACCTATCAAAACTTAATACTTTATTTCCCAAGGGTTTTTTCAACGGATCTTTAAATTTCAAATATGAGGATGAGTTTTATAAATGGTCTTTAAACAATAGTTCTTACGATTTTTTAAATTTTCCATCAATTAAAATTATTGCTCAGGGTGAGACTAATAGAAATAATGGAAATGTACTTTTTAGTATTAGCGAAGGTTTTGAAATTAATAACAGTAGTTTTGATTATGATTTTTCATCTGAGTTTAAAAAATTAAGCTCAGCTATAACATTACAATCCTTTAATTTATCATCGATAAATCAAAATTTAGGAGATGGAAAATCTATTCTAAGTGGAGTTTTCAAATCAAAAATCGAGGGTAGATCCATTGACGACTCTTCTTACTTTATGACAGCTCAAGACATTAAATTAGAACACAAGAATGGAGTATTAAATTCATCAGATTTTTATATTAACAGTCAATTGAATAATGGTCAAAGAAATTTATCAGTGATCAATTCTTCTTGGTTCTATGGAGAGGCGTTAGGAGCTTTTGATATATCAAAAATCGGTCATTTGATTAATTATACTTTTTCAGAAACTTTTCCAACTCTACCCAAAAAATCTCTTTTTTCTCCTCAGCAAATAGATTTTGATTTTACTTTGTCTAAAGATTTGGTTAATACCTTAAATAATGAAATTGAAAGCACTGAAAATTTAAATTTAATAGGCAACCTTAATAGTCAAAAATCCAAATCTTATTTAGATATTGAAATTCCATTTTTTCAATATCAAGACTTTTTTGCTCAAGGTCTCAGAATCAATATTAATAATAAGTCTTCAGATAAAGATGCAAAGTTCGAAGTAGATAAACTTTTATATAAATCCGATCCTTTAGGTAAATTTGTTTTTGGCAGTAAAAGAATAGACGATAAACTATTAATCAATACAAAATTAGAATCATTTATTGAGGCAGGTAATTCTTTTGATCTTAATTTTTTCATTGATAAAATTTCTAAAAATGAAATAGAAATTAACCTAAAAAAAACCTCAATAAAATATAACGGTAATGATTGGATACTAAATAATATGAATACTAAACCTATACATTATAATACATTTAAAAATCTAGTTGAAGTTTCAGATATAAATTTTGAATTAGATGATTCAAGTATAAGTATTTCTGGTTTTTATGATAATTTAAAAAATTTCAACCTTGAGTTAATTCTTAATAATGTCAATTTCAATCAATTATTAAAACAAAAAAAAACTTTTTATACAGACGGATATCTTGACTCCAATTTTAATATTAGACGAACACCCATGGATAATAATCTAAGTGGTCAATTAATATCTGATAAAATTTCTATTAATGATAAAAATATAGGAAAGCTTGAGTTATATTTAAAAGGTAATACTGAAGTGAATTCATATTCAATTAATTCCAAATTATATGATGACCTAGAAACAATACTGGCTGATGGAAATTTGATTTTTGACAGTGATAAAACCAGATTAGATTTAGACCTATTATTCAATAATTTTGATATTTCATTTTTATCTCCTTTAGGAAAAAAGTCAATATCAAATATTCGAGGTATTTTGAGTGGGAAAGCTAATATTTGGGGAGATATTAATAACTTGAATAATACTGGAGTCCTTGAGCTATTCAATTCAGGTTTTTCAATACCATATTTAAATACTGACTATAATATAGATAACACACAATTAAAATTATCTAGTAAGACTTTTAATATACTTTCAACTAGTTTAACAGATACCTCTTTAAAAACTAGATCTTCATTGGTTGGTAATTTTTCTCATAAAAATTTTAGGGACTGGAATATTGATTTAATTTTTAAACCTGAAGGACTTTTATTACTAAATAAAAAAGAAACTCCTGAAGTTTTATTTTTTGGCCAAGGATTTTTTTCAGGTGATATTAGAATGAAAGGACCAACTAAAAACCCTCTATTACAGCTCTCAGGCATCACAGCTCCTGGAACTTCAATTAAAATTCCATGGAAAGATACTAAGGAGATTTCAGATACTTCCTACATAACATTCGTTGACAAACAAACTAATTTAGATTCAAATAATTACATTAATGATATTGAAAATTTTAAAAATGAGATTAGAGGCTTGGAAATTTTATTCGAGCTAGATATAAATAATGATGCCGAAGTTGAAATTGTTATTGACCAATCCTCCGGTAGTTATATAAATGGAAAAGGTACTGGTAAATTATTAATGGAGACAAATACCAATGGAAAGTTCGATATGTGGGGAGATTTTACTACGTCAAGTGGAGTTTACAATTTCAAAAATATAGGTCTGCTAGACAAAAAGTTTAATCTTAAATCTGGAGGGACGATAGTTTGGGAGGGTGATCCCTTAGGGGCCAATATGGATTTAAATGCAATATATGAAGTTCCTGGTGGAGCTAATCCAGCTATTTTGTTAGACAACCCTAGCTTCAATAAAAAAATACCTACTAATGTCGGAATTCATTTACAGGGAAATTTATTAAAACCTGATAATCCAATTTTTGAAATACTCTTTCCAAATACAAGTGGAACTGTTGTCTCGGAGATAAATTATCGATTATCTGATCCACAGAGAAGTCAATTACAAGCAATTTCATTATTATCTCAAGGAATATTTATTAATGATGTAAGTCTCTCAATGCAGGGAATTACAAATAATCTATATGAAAAGGCTTCTGATATTTTCACTTCTATTCTAGGAAATAATGATGAGAAATTAAAAGTAGGGATCAATTATCTTCAAGGTGACAGGAATAGTGAATTAGATATTTTTTCTGAAGACAGGCTTGGATTAACTCTTTCCACACAAGTAAGTGATAAGATTTTGATTAATGGTAAAATAGGGGTTCCGGTGGGGGGTGTTAATGAAACTCTAATAGTTGGTGATGTTCAAATCGATTTTATTTTAAATGAAGATGGAACATTGAGGGCAAAAGTTTTTAATAAAGAAAATGAATTTAGATATATTGGAGATAAGCTTGGATATACTCAAGGTATGGGACTTTCTTATAATGTAGACTTTGATAGTTTTAAGGAACTAATTAATAAAATTATTATCAACTCATACTAAATATTTTTATTTGTAAAATGAAGTTTTTCTAAGAAATATAGAATAGTTACATTTGAAATATGTTCATAAATTAATGAAGAAAATAAAAAAAATTGGAGTTTTAACTTCTGGGGGAGATGCTCCTGGAATGAATGCTGCCGTCAGATCTGTTGTAAGATCTAGTGTATATAATAATTTGGAATGTTATGGCATATATAAAGGTTATCAGGGATTAATCGATGGCCTAGTTAAAAAACTGGATGCAAGAAGTGTAAATAATATTATCAATAAAGGAGGAACAATTCTAAAAACAGCAAGATGTAAGGATTTTTTTAACAAAAGCGGTAGAGAGAAAGCTTATAAGAACCTAAAGTCTCATGGAATAGATTCTTTAATTGTTATAGGTGGAGATGGCTCATTCACGGGAGCTATGGAATTTAGTAAGGAGTATGATACCCCTGTAATTGGAATACCAGGAACAATCGATAATGATATTTTTGGAACAAGTTATACAATTGGTTACGATACTGCCCTGAATACTGTAGTTGATTCAATAGATAAAATAAGAGATACAGCTATTTCGCACAATAGATTATTTTTTGTTGAGGTCATGGGGCGAGATGCTGGTCATATTGCTTTAAATGCAGGAATAGGTGCTGGTGCTGAAGAAATATTAATACCAGAAGAAAATATGGGATTGGACAGATTACTTGATTCACTAAAAAATAGTCAAAAATCTGGAAAATCATCTAGTATTGTAGTTATTGCAGAGGGAGATAAGACGGGAAAAAATGTTTTTGAAATAGCTTCGTATGTTGAAAATAATATGCCAGAATATGAAGTTAGAGTTTCTGTTCTGGGTCATATGCAAAGGGGTGGGGCTCCATCATGTTTTGATAGGGTTTTAGCTTCAAGGATGGGTGTGAGCGCTGTTGAAAGTCTTCTTAATCAAAAAAATAACGTTATGGTTGGAATTGAAAATGATAAGATCATTCTATCCCCCCTAGAACAGGCTGTCAAAGGACAAACAGAAGTAAATAAAAATTTAATAAGAGTTTCAGAAATTTTATCAATATAATTTAAGATATATGTCACTAAAAATAGGAATTAATGGGTTTGGTCGAATTGGAAGAATGGTTTTTAGAATAGCTATTCAACAAGACGAAATAGAAATAGTTGGAGTTAATGATTTATTGGATATTAAACATCTAGCTTACTTATTAAAGTATGATTCTGTTCACGGAAATTTTAATGGAAGCATATTAGTTAAATCAGATCATTTAATTGTAAATGGAAAAAAAATAAAAATAACCGCAGAACGAGATCCCAGTAAAATAAAATGGGGAGAAATGAATATTGATATTGTTGCTGAGTGTACAGGAATATTTACCTCAATCGAAAAAGCTAATCTACACATAGAGGGTGGAGCCAAAAAAGTTGTTATATCTGCTCCATCTTCCGATGCTCCAATGTTTGTAATTGGAGTAAATCATAAAAATATCAAACATGATGATAATATTGTTTCAAATGCATCATGTACAACAAATTGTTTGGCTCCAATTGCAAAGGTTTTAAATGACAGGTATACAATAAGTGAGGGGTTAATGACGACTGTTCATGCCGCAACAGCTACTCAGTTTGTTGTTGATGGTCCGTCTAAAAAAGATTTTAGAGCTGGAAGAAGTTCTTTAATTAATATTATTCCTGCTTCAACCGGTGCTGCAAAAGCAGTTACTAAGGTTATTCCTGAATTAGAAGGTAAATTAACAGGAATGGCCTTTAGGGTTCCAACAGCAAATGTCTCTGTTGTTGATTTAACTGTTAAGCTTCAAAAAGAAACATCGTATGAGCAAATAAAACAATCTATGTTAGAGGCCTCAAAAAATGAATTAAATGGTATTTTAGGTTATACCGACGAGTTAGTTGCTTCACAAGATTTTATTGGTGACTTTAGAACGTCTATTTTCGACTCATTAGCAGGTATGGAATTAAATAAAAGCTTCTTTAAAATTATTTCATGGTATGATAACGAATGTGGTTATTCAAGTAAATTAATTGATTTAGCCAGATATATAAACAAAATTTAAGTTTATGATTTTAGTTGTTGATAGCGGCTCAACAAAAACTGATTGGATTGCAATAGATGAAAAAGGCTCCGTACTTTTTTCTACTCAAACACTTGGTTTAAACCCACAAGTACTTTCTTCTGCAATATTAAACGAAAGGATTATAAATAATTATGATTTATGTCAAAATAGAAAAAAAGTTTCTAAATTATTTTTCTATGGTGCAGGCTGTGGTGTGTCTTCTTCAATCAATAGAATAAAAAAGATTTTTTTAGAAATTTTTGAAAATGCTTTACTTAGTATTAAAGAAGATACCTATGCTGCGGTTTATTCTGTTTCAGATAATCAAAGTCCTTCAATTGTTTGTATTTTAGGAACTGGTTCAAACTGTACTTATTATGATGGTTTAAATATTGAGCAAAGAGTTGTTTCTCTAGGATATATTTTAATGGATGAGGCAAGTGGTAATTTTTATGGTAAACAGTTGTTAAGAAGTTATTACTTTAATGAAATGCCAAAAAATTATGCCAAAGAGTTTGAAAAAGAATTCAAGTTAGATCCAGATACTATCAAGGAAAGCATCTATAGAAAAGAAAATCCAAATATGTATTTGGCTACTTTTGCGAAATTTATGATTGACAGAAAAGATCATCCTTTAATGAAAGGAATAATAGTCAAAGGTTTAAAAAGATTTATTGAACATCAAATTTTGCAATTTGATGATTGTAAAAAGGTCCCAATTCATTTTGTAGGTTCAATCGCTTTTTATTTAAAGGATGAAATAAAGGAAACCCTAGATAATTATGGTTTATCAATAGGAAAAGTTACTCAAAGACCAATTGATGGTCTTTTAAAGTATCATAAATTACAATTAAACCCTGCTTAATATTTAATTATCGTTGTAAGCAATTATACTAATTTCAACCCTCACATTTTTGGGTAATGTTTTGACTGCAACAGTTTCTCTTGCTGGTTCATTTCCTTTTCTGAAATATCTACCATACTCTTCGTTAATAATTTGAAAATTTTCCATGTCATCAATAAAAATTGAAGTTTTAACTACATCATCGAAGTTCATATTTGCTTCCTTCAAAATAGCATTTAAATTTTCCATTACTTGTATGGTTTCCTTTCTAAGATTATTTTGAATTAATTCCATTGATTTAGTCATTGGAATTTGTCCTGAAATAAATAACATTTTATCAATTTTAATTGCTTGGTTATAAGGTCCAATTGGCGCAGGTGCTTTGTTTGTTGTAATAATTTGTTTTTTCATGATTTTTAATTTAATCTTCTATCAGGCTCTCTGTTTTTTTCATACTTTATGTCTCTTAGAAGTGATGATTTAATTCCAATAAAAAAATTCCAAGATGCACGATTTGAAAATGGAACCCAACTAAAGTTCATTACCCAACTTCTCAGATCTCTATCAAAACCAAATGTAGTATATGTAAATCCTTTTCTTTTGAAATCATATCCTGAGGACATATTAATTCTCCATTTAGGTGTTAGCTCCACATTAGAACTAAACATTAAGGAGTTATTGCTAAAATCTTTTTGATTTTGATTATTTGCATAAGTTAAAGAGTGTGCTAATTTTAAATCCCACGGGATTTTACTTTGATAAAAAGGATACTTACTAACTTCTTTATCATTATTTTCATATAGGCTATTATCTCTATAGTTTACTGCTCTTCCAAACAATCCATCATCTCTTCCTCCACTTGATGCTGTTTCAGTATCATTTTCTTCTTTATCCTTAGTATTATTTTTCTTCTTTTTTTCAAACATTTTACTTGAAATACTATAATTCATATTCATGTTTGCACTTGTCATTCTAAAAAACCCTCCACCTTTTTTAATATTAAACTCATTTATTCTAATATTATTTTCATCGAGCGCATAAGGGTCAAAAGTTGCGCCTAAATTTATTGAAAGCTTGTTATTCAGTGCGTTTATTCCGGTAGTCATTCTTATTGGCGACCATTTAAATTCTTCAGCTTGAATATTATAACTTGTACTTAATGTTAATTGATTTAATAATTTAATCTTTTTGGGTTCTATCTTAGTTGTGTCTTTATCTTTAACTTTTGCTTCGAAACTATTATTTATATTTATTCCTATATTGCTCCCAGAGCTTCTTCCAGGTACTCCGAATAATCCCCCTTCAAATCTAGTATATGAACCAGTATTCCCCTCTGCGTCAATTATGTAAGTATCATAGTATTCTTTTTCAAAACTAGGAGAATAACCATATGAAATAGCAGGTCTTATTGTATGACGAATTGATTGAATTTTTTTATCATCACCAAAGTTAAAAGTACCGTAGATAGTTGTGCCAAGGCTTGCATTAAAATTATAAGTTCTAAAAGCATCAAATTTTCTTATGGTATCTTTTAATGTAACTTGAATTGAATCATCGTAATCTCTATATCTTATTGTTTGCGGAGTCCATACTTCCCTGTAACTCGACCCAACACTCATACTTAAATGTTTAAGTATCTTGAAGTTTGTGCTTATTGGAATATCATGCACCATTCCAGATTTAGCTTCCCTAAACATTTCTGCCTTAAATAAATTTTCTTCAGTAGTAATTATTCTATTTTCTAATCTTGAAGTATATTGAAAATTGATATTTTGAAATATTCCTTTTTTACTTCCTTCTTTTGGAGCAAAAGGAAATACTCTTTCCATATTTGTTTGAAGTGTAGGAAGAGTCAAATTCACACTTTTAGTTTGGGAATTTTGGGACATTGCAGATGTTAATGAAATATTTACTCTTGGCGAACCAGGAAATGTTTTTGAGTAAGATATAGATGAAGCCAAAGTATTATTTAAAAAGTTGGGATTGTTTAGCTGATTAACTGATTGTTGATAGTAATCGCTACTACCGAAATTCACAGATGCAGAAAAAGTTGAGTATGGACTTGCCTTAGTATCTTTAGAATGATTCCATCTAAAATTAAAAACAGTTGATTTAGAATAACCTGACAAACCTCTCTCACCTGAAACTAAGTTCTCATATCTAAAGCTCAGACCACCATTATAATTATATTTTTTTCTATACTGAGTGTCTCCTCTAAAACCATAACTTCCGTTCGTATAGTAGTCAGCTAGAAGGGCAAAATTAAAATACTCTGATAAGTTAAAATAATAACCTCCATTTTGAATTGCATAACCCCTATTATTATTCTCACCGATTGATGGAAAAATAAATCCAGACTCCAAGTTTTGACTTGTAGGAAAATATGCAAATGGAAGCATAAGTGGGGTTGGTACATCAGCTATATACATATTTGTAAAACCAGTAACAATTTTACCTCCTGGAATCATTTTACCTTTTCTTACTCTAAAATAATAATCAGAATCCTTAAGTTCCCCATCTGTTGTTACCTTCGCATCCTTAAGATAATAAACAGAATCATTTTCTTTTTTGGTATATCCTGCATATACATTCATTCCACCTTGATCACTTTTTGAATTCCAAATCAGTGCTTTTTGAGTATCAAAATTATACCTAATTGAATCAGGGTTTATTTCATTATTTCCTTGTTTGAAATATGGGTATTGAACTAGTGTTCCGCTCGTGTCCTTGATTCTACCAGCATAAACTTCTTTCTCTTTATAATCAAGAATAATTAAACCAGATTTTAGAGTTATATCACCATAATATAATTCAGCTTCATCATAAAGATATAGTTTGTTTTCTTTTCTGTTAATTCTCACATAATCTTTGGCATTGTATTTAACTACATTTAAAAGAAGTGGTTCTTTTAGATCTAAATTTAAACTATCAGAGATTATTTCATTTTTTTTTGAGATATTTTTTTGATTTAATGAGTCAACTTGTCCAAGGAGAAAGTGACTCCAAAAACATATGAACAATGATAATGTATAACTTAACTTTGAACGCAAGATTAAACCTCTTAAATTTGTTATGAAGCTCTTTTTTATGCCAAAATTAAGGATTATTTGGGGTTCTACTCATAAATTAAAGTTAATCAAATGAAATTCATAAGATTAAATTTGATTATACTATTAATATATTCTTTAATTTATAATCAATTGCAATCACAAAATTTAAATGATGACAAATTTGTTGTTGTATTAGATGCTGGACATGGAGGTAAGGATCCCGGGAATACTGGTAATGGGTATTATGAAAAAAATATTGCTTTAAATATTGCTCTATCAATTGGTAAGAAATTAGAATTAAATAAAGATGTAAGAACAATTTATACCAGAAAAACAGATGTTTTTGTAGATCTATTTCAAAGGGCTAATATTGCAAATTCTGCTAACGCGGATTTATTTATTTCTATTCATTGTGATGCTCATAATTCAACTGCATATGGAGCAGGAACCTTTGTTTTAGGTTTGCACGCTAACCAAAGGAACTTCGAAGTAGCAAAAAAAGAAAATTCAGTTATTTTTTTAGAGGATAATTACGAGATTAACTATGATGGATTTGATCCAAATAATCCTGAATCCGTTATTGGTTTAATGCTCATGCAAGAAGAATATTTAGATCAAAGTATAACTGCTGCAGCATCTATTCAAAATAGGTTTGTTAATGAATTGGGAAGAAAAAATAGAACTGTAAAACAAGCTGGATTTATTGTACTTAAATATACTTACATGCCTAGTGTACTTGTTGAGACAGGTTTTTTGACAAATAAAAGAGAAGGTTCTTTTTTAAATTCAACTAAGGGTCAAGATTTAATGGCTAAATCGATTTCTAAGGCAATTTTAGACTATAAAAAAAATCTTGATAATTCTTTTGATAAACTAATTTCAAATGAAATACCTGAAAAAGAAAAAATAAAAATTTCAGAAAAGAACCCCAAGCTTATTTATAAAATTCAATTTGCAGCTAGTAAGAGAATGATTGAACTAAAGCCTTATAATTTTAAGGGAGTAAATTTATTAACCAGATCATTCGAAAATGAAATATATAGATATTTTCATGGATCATTTATCAAATATAAATTAGCTAACAAGGAATTGAAGAAAATTAAAAGAAAGGGATATAAGAAGGCATTTATAGTACCATTTCTTAACGATAAAAAAACTTCATTACAAAAAGCTTTAGAAATAGAGAAAAATATTAAATCATAATTTAATTAATTTTGACTAATTTTATAACATGATTACTTTATCAAAAGAATTCAAAACTTTTTTATTTATTATAACAGGTATTTGTTTTTTTGTTTTTGGCTTTAATTTTTTAAAAGGTAGATCTTTTTTACAGAAGCAAATAACATTATACACAACCTACTCTGAAATAGAGGGACTTGTCCCTGGTGCCAAGGTATCCTTAAATGGATTAACAATTGGCTCAGTTACAAAAGCAGATTTTGTATCAGGGGGAACGGATATAATTATTACAATGAATATTAGAGACGATATTGATATAAACAGAAATAGTAGTGCTGTTTTGTATGAAACTGGTTTAATTGGTGGGAAAGCTATTTCCATTGAACCTAATTATGAGGAAGCTAAGCTTATAATAGATGGTGATACTTTGCCGTCAAAAATAAAGCCGGGTTTTACGGAATTAGTCAATAGACAAATTGCTCCACTTCAAGAAAAAATAGTTAGTACACTAACTAGTGTAGATTCGTTATTCAATGGTGTTAGTAATGTGTTAAATGAAAACACACAAAATAATTTAAAAAATACACTTGAAAACTTGAGCGTATCATTAGAAAATATAAATAAAGCGTCAATAGTCCTATCTGATCTGTTGATTTCAAATCAAGTTAATTTCTCCAACACAATGGATAATTTATCCACCACATCAAATAACCTAACAAAAATTACTGATAGTATAGCATCAATTAATTTTATAAATACAATTGAACAATATGAAAAAGTTGCAATCAATATGAATGATATTTTAAAATCACTTAAATCTGGATCTGGGACAGCCGGCAAACTTATTAACGACGATTCACTCTATTATCGCTTAACAAATGCATCTAGGTCTTTGGAATTATTATTAAATGATCTAAAAAATAATCCAAAAAGATATGTTCATTTTTCAATTTTTGGAAAAAAAGATAAATCTGAATAAATAATTGACTTTTCAACTTATGGAATTTTTACCTAATATTTTATTTTTCGTAATTCTATCATTGGGCGTAGGTTTTTTTACCAAAAATGTAAGATCAATTATTCGAAATATTAAACTAGGAAAGGATATTCAGCGATATGACAAAACATTGGAGAGATTCAAAAATATGACTCTTTTAGCATTGGGTCAATCAAAAATGATAGATAAGCCGATTTCAGGTATTCTTCATCTTATAGTGTATATTGGATTTATTATCATAAATATAGAATTACTTGAAATAGTTGTTGATGGTTTGTTTGGTACACATAGAGTTTTTGCTCCATACATGGGCAGTTCATACAATTTTTTAATTGCTTCATTTGAAATATTAGCTTTTTTAGTAGTCATAGCAGTTATAATTTTTTGGACTAGGAGAAATATTATGAAAATTAAAAGGTTTTTAAATCCAGAGATGTCAGGATGGCCCAAAAAAGACGCAGATTATATACTTTACTTTGAAATTGTTTTAATGTTTTTATTTTTATCAATGAATGCAGTTGATGGAATCCTCCAAGAATTAAATACCCCGAACTACATAAAGGCAGGTTTTTATCCCATATCTGTATTTCTCCAACCTTTATATGATAGTCTTTCTGTCTCTTCATTAATTTTACTCGAAAGAACTTTTTGGTGGTCACATATTATCGGTATTTTAATCTTCTTAAACTATTTATATTATTCCAAACATCTTCATATTTTATTGGCCTTTCCCAATACATATTATGCAAACTTAGAGTCTAAAGGGAAATTTCGAAATAATTCCATTGTTACTGATGAGGTAAAAAAAATGATGGATCCGAATATTGATCCTTTTTCGGCTGATAATGATAATTCAGCACCTGATAAGTTTGGTGTTTCTGATGTTACCGATATGAATTGGGTTCAGTTAATGAATGCTTATACATGTACTGAATGTGGGAGATGTACTAGTGAATGTCCTGCAAGTCAGACTGGAAAAAAACTCTCACCAAGAAAAATAATGATGGATACCCGCGACAGGTTAGTTGAGGTTGGTAAAAATTATAAACAAAATAATGGTAAAATTTTACCAGATGGAAAAGAATTATTGAATGATTACATTTCAACTGAAGAGATATGGGCTTGTACATCATGTAATGCCTGCGTGGAGTCTTGTCCTATTGGAATTGATCCATTATCAATTATTATGGATATGCGTCAATATTTGGTAATGGAAAAATCCTCTGCTCCAGCAGATTTGAATAATATGATGGGAAATATTGAAAATAATGGAGCTCCTTGGCCTTTTAATAACCAGGATAGATTATTGTGGGCTAAAGAAAATTAAAAATTAACAAATTAAAAATGGAAAAAGAAGAAGCAAATAATTATCTACACAAGAAGGTTGAAGACGGTGAACAAGTAAGTCCTGTTCTTCCTGAAGGTGTGAAAAACTATTTAATTGATATTGATGGAACAATATGCGACGACATACCTAACGAGGAACCAGAACGAATGGCAACGGCAAAAGTGTATCCTGATGCTCTAAAAACACTCAATAAGTGGCATGACGATGGTCATTTAATTTGTTTTTTCACCTCTCGTATTGAGAGTCATAGGGAGGTTACATCTAAATGGTTAGAAACAAATGGTTTTAAGTATCACAGTTTATTAATGGGAAAACCAAGAGGGGGTAATTACCACTGGGTAGATAATCACCTTGTTAAAGCTACACGTTATAATGGAAAATTCACTGATCTAGTTGAAAAAGAAGTAACAATAGAAGTTTTTGATGATGGTAAATCATAAATTAATAAAATAGATCATGAATGTACCTACACTTGCTTCAATGAATGCTGAAGAAAAGAAACCAGATGTTCTTTTTTGGGTCGGATGTGCTGGCAGCTTTGATGAACGAGCAAAAAAAATAACAAAGGCTTTTGTTAAAATATTAAATCATTTAGAAATATCATTTGCTGTTTTAGGAAAGGAGGAGAGTTGTACTGGTGATCCTTCAAAAAGATCTGGGAATGAATTTCTTTTTCAAATGCAAGCAATGTCTAACATTCAAATAATGAATGCATATGATATTACTAAAATTGTTACAACTTGCCCACATTGTTTCAATACCATAAAAAATGAGTATCCTCAATTGGGCGGTTCGTATGATGTTCAGCATCATACTCAATTTTTAAAGAGTTTACTTGATGAAGGAAAATTATCTTTACAAGGTGGATCATTTAAAGGAAAAAGAATTACTTTTCATGATCCTTGTTATTTAGGCAGAGCAAATCAAGTTTATGAGGCTCCACGTGATTTGATAAAAAAATTAGATGCTGAGCTTGTTGAAATGAAAAACTGTAAGTCTAAGGGTTTGTGTTGCGGTGCTGGAGGTGCTCAGATGTTTAAAGAGCCCGAAAAAGGAAGAAAAGATATTAATATCGAAAGAACTGAGCAGGCAATTGAAGTTGAACCTGATATTATTGCAGCCGGTTGTCCATTTTGTAACACGATGATGACAGATGGAGTTAAAAATAAAGAAAAGGAGATATCATTACCTGTAAAAGATATTGCAGAATTAATTGCTGAAGCAAAGGAGTTATAGTATGAATATTTTATTTGAAGAACTTTCTGAATCTGCTAGAGTATGGATATATCCATCAAACAGAAAATTGTCTGATCAAGAGGTTGAGGAAATTCTTATTTTATTTGAAAATTTCCTTGGACAATGGACTGCACACAACAAAAAACTTTTAGCTTCAGTCCAAATTCCTTACAACAGATTTATTGTTATTGGTTTAGAAGATGACTTTCAAAGTCCTTCTGGTTGTTCAATTGATGCTTCAGTTCATTTTATTCAAGGCCTCGAAAAAATCTATAATGTTGTCCTACTTGATAAAATGAATGTTACATTTAAACAAGGAGAGTATTTAACTTATAAATCACTTGTAGAGTTTAAAAAAATGATAAAAAATGGTTCAATAAATAAAAATACTATTGTTTTTAATAATTTAGTCAATGATGTTAGAGAATATAAAACTCAATGGGAAACCCCAATCAATAATAGTTGGCATTCTCGTTTTTTTAAAAAATGAGGAATATATTTAATTTTTTTCTTACTCTATATTTGAGTTTAGTCTACTCTTATTCTCAAGTAAATGACCCCTTGATTACTTCTGACTCTTTAAGTCAAAATGAGTGGGTTGAAAGTACATACAATAAATTAAATTTAGACGAAAAAATAGGGCAATTATTTATTCCTTTGGTTTTTTCTAACATGGATTCAGTTCATTTTAACAAAACACTAAGATTAGTTAAAAAATATAAAGTCGGGGGACTTATTTTTTCAAAAGGTTCAACAAAATCTCATATTGAATGGAGTAATTTCTTTCAATCAAAATCAAAAATTCCTCTTTTAATTAGTATGGATGCTGAATGGGGGGCTGCCATGAGATTAAACGATGTTTTGGCTTACCCTTGGAATATGACGCTTGGCGCTATTCAAGATCAAAATCTGATATATCAAATTGGAAATAGAATTGGTAAACAGTTAAAAAGTTTAGGTATAAATATGAACTATGCTCCAGTTTTAGATATTAATACTAATTCTAATAACCCTATAATTGGTAACAGGTCATTTGGAGAAACAGAAAAAATAGTTTCCAGAAGTTCTGTTTCTCTGATGAAAGGAATGCATTCTTCTGGAATTTTAACTTCAGGTAAGCATTTTCCAGGTCATGGCGAAACAGATAAAGATTCCCATAAAACACTGCCAACAATTCCTTTTACCAAAAAAAGAATCAAAGAGGTTGAATTAATTCCTTATAAAAAATTAATTAATGAGGGTATACCTTCAATTATGGTAGCCCATTTAAATATTCCAAGTATTGAAAAAAGAAATATACCATCATCACTTTCAGATAAAGTTGTAACGGATTTATTAAAGGGTGAATTAGCATTTAAGGGTTTGATTTTTACCGATGCATTAAACATGAAAGGTGTTAAATTGGGAAAAAATATTAGAAATATTGACTTGGCAGCTTTTATGGCAGGAAATGATGTGATATTAGTTTCAGATAATGTGCCAGAGGGAATTAAATCAATAAGAGATGCATATTTAGATGGTAAAATCAAAGAGTCGAGATTGAAACATTCGGTTAAAAAAATTCTTAAGGCAAAGTATAAATC
>MDTG01266581.1_pt1 | contig 17134 bp, 8 predicted proteins | sample 811421 | NCBI WGS metagenome assembly MDTG01 (sample SAMN05326645, study PRJNA326480) | marine metagenome | isolation source: seawater | place: Pacific Ocean: South East | collected 2011
CAAGCTAGGTTGCTTGGCGTTGATCAGGGTAAAGCGTTATCACTATTAGCAATCGAGTCTAATTTTGGTGGTGTAGATTTTACAAAAGGCCCAGCTAAAGGTGCATTACAGATAGAAGAACCTGCGTATAAAGATGTCAAAGCATTCTATGCAGGTAAGACTCCAGCAGGTGTAGATGCTGCAGAATGGGCAAAACTAAAGCAAGCCGCAGCCCAACTACCAAAAAGTTTTCTCCAGCTAACTGACAATAGAGATCAGATTACAGCTGGGTTGTTATATTTTAGATTGATAGGATTCAAAGGAGTAGCTCCTGAGTTTCAAGGAGCTGCATATAACGATGGATACAGTAAATTTATAGGTATTAACTCACTTAAAGATGTAAAGAAATTTGCTAAGAACCATGACTTCAAATCAGTAAACACGTATAACCAAGCATTTTTAAGCCTAAATGGTTATCTAAATAAAGTAGGTAACTATTACTATCCTGCTAGTGGTAATCAACCACCAGTAGCTAAAATTGGCCCAGCCTCTGGAACGACTGCCTCTGGAACGTCTACTACAACTACAGGTAATACTGGTGGTACTGCAAATGCAGCTCCAAGTACTGTTGTTACAAACCAGACAACAGTAGATAACACTAGTAGAAGTATGAACATTCCACCAAAGAACGTAACAGATACTGGTGCAGGCAAAGATGGTAGTGTTGTAACTCAAAATCTAAAGAAACCAGAAGATGGTGCAAAACGAATACAAAAGCTAACTGATGTACCTAATAGGTTAGGGTTTGAGTTTCAGAAAGCTATGGAAAATAGAAACATCTTATCTCAAACTTTACAGAATATGCAAAGAGCAGGACTCACAGGAATAAACAGACCAGAGTATCAGAAGGGTATAGCTGATATGATGGTGCTTGACTCAATGCTATATGTAATGCAATCAGAAGATGCACTTATGTCTTTTGAGATGTCAGGTAATCCAGCGAGATTGAACTCTGTAATGGATGCGTTTACTGGTGGAGGAGCATTAATACAAGCTAGAAACGATGGTAAGTTTGATTTCATACGCCCTGATGGTACAGCTATCCCAGGTTTAGAAGGGTTGTCAGCAGGACAAGTCAAACTAAATGCACGTACTATATTTGATCAGAAGTATAGGCAGTCTATCGAAGCAGCAACAGCAAAGAAAAACGAAGCTATCTTTGAATCTAAGCTAAAACAAATTGAGGAAGCCAGAAAGATCAACGCACAAGCTCAAGCAGATATGATTAAAAAGTTGGTAGAAACAAACACCAACATGGACATGAAAGTTGAAGACAGCGGTAGACTTATAATTAGTTCTAAAGGTGGTGTGCCAGTAGCAGCATTTCAAAAACAGCTTGTCGAAGAAGAAACACCTGATGGCGATACTATAGAAATAGAAAAGTATATATCTGTCCCTATTGATAGTTTTGATTTTGGAGTTGGTAACAGTTACATGGCTGAGATTGCAAAAATAGGTAAAGGGCAATGACATGGCTGTTGAGGATCTAAACCCTTATGGCCAAGCAGGGCTGCAATCATTTCAATCAAGAACATTAGACGCTATGGACGCTAGTCCTGACGTAGCTAGGGTTACAGATAACTATTCTATATATGGCATGGATCAACTTGCAGCACCTAATACAGCTGATCTAGCAGCTTTCGGTGCGGCTTTAACTCAAACACCTGATATAAAAGAACCTAGCGTTGGGTTCAACAAAGCTACAAACCAAGTGTTTGTTAATGGTCTTACCTTTGATGCTGATGATTATCAAACTGCAGATAAATCTGCTAGTCCAGAATACCTAGAAAGAGCACCTACGGGATTACCTAGTGGATTTGATCGTATGTCTCCTCAAGTGTACGGAGAATATATTAAGAACATAAGAGACCCAGGCAAGGGTAGGCTTATGTCTAAGAACTTTGGTATTGGTGTCGATAACCTACAGATGTTAGGGGGTGCTGGACTTACATATCTTGGTGATTCACTAGGACTCGATAGTCTTAGCGGTTTTGGCAGAGATGTTATTGAACAACAACAAGAAGATTTAAGACGTAAAGAACCATTTCAACGTACGTTTACAGATGATGTATTAGCAGAAGGTGAAGTTGCAGACTGGTTCTTAGCAAACTTAGCACAACAGGGGCCAAATCTTATTGAGTCTATAGCAGCGTTTATTACAGGCGCAGTTGTCGCTACTGGTTCTACAGGTAATCCTGTTACTGGTGCTATGGGTGGTGTAGCTGGAGCGTTTGGTAAGACAGCATTTAAGAAAAAACTTATGGATGCTGTTGCTAAGAAACGAGCAGGTGAGGCTTTATCCAAAGCAGAAAAAAGAGTTATCGCAGGCACAGGTGCAGTTGTCGCTGGCTCACTAAATAACTTTAGAACTGGCGTTAGTGATGTATATCTTGAGATGCTTGAGAATGCAGAGGGACAAGTCCCAGGTTCTTCTCAACGTCTTGCTGCATTAGCTGCTGCTATACCGTACGCTGCAGCTGAGACTTTCTCAGAATATTTTGTAGCTAGTAAATTTTTCAACCCAGTTGGTACATCTGGTATGTTTAGACGGGTTGCAGGTGCTACAGGTGCAGGTGCAGTTGCAGAAGGTATAACAGAAGGTATTCAAGAAAGTTTAGTTATTGGTACAGATGCTGCTACTTCTGACAGAGAAGCATTTACATTAGATAATGGTGTACGTCTTATTAATGCTATTGCTGCAGGTGCTGCAGTCGGTGGCCCACTTGCAGGTGTTAGCCAGTTACGCAGTAGTAACGAAGAAGTTAATCTACTAGACAACGAAGGTGTTTCTGATACAGGAGCTGGAACTGCTCTTGTTCCTACAGGCCCAGATACAGGCCCAACAGGACAAACTGTACGTATGGGAGATGAGCAAATTGTCTTTCCTGATCAGATAGAATATACACCAACTCAACTACCACCTTATACAGGCAGTGCAGTCGCTACTCCGATTGAAGATCCTGACTTTACTGTTAGCCCTGATGGTACAGTTGATCCTAATCCACAAGTATTTGATCCTATGGATCAACCTGTCAATGTACAAGGCGGATTTATCCCAGGAACTGAACAACAACCTCAAGGTGCGTTAAATGTAACACCTCCAGTTACTACGCTAAATGAAGTAAATGAAATACTTGGCACACCTACAAACAGAGTTGAGCAAGTACCTCCAGCTCCACCTGTTTTCTCTGATCCTAACCAACAAGATTTATTTGAAGATCAGCCAGAAACAGTAACAACCCCACCGCCTACACCTAGACAGTTGCCGTTGTTTACACCAGAGGAAGCACCAAAACAAAAGCCTCCTACTAAGCCACTGACTGACGATATAAAACAAACAGAAAAAGAGTTTGCTCCGTCTGCAGTGCCACAGCTTGAGAACAGGCGAGACAAAAAAGATCTACCTGCTACTGTTAAGAGCAAAGGTCAAATCTCAGGTGGTAGGCAAGAAGATAATATTGTTGATCCTGACAAACGCCAAAAGAAATTTGATACTATCAACTACACCAGGGGCATACGAATGAACTTGTTGCCTCAATTTGTTGTGGATAGATACGCTGAAGCTATTAAAAAAATAAAAGTAGCTAGAAGATTTACTAATTTTACAGGCGCACACCATAATGGTGGCATAGTATTAGCTGGTAAATATAAGTACGCACAACCTGTGTTTCCCAACGTAGTTGCACATGAGTTGGGTCACGCATCCCATTCGTTATTGGCTGAGCAAATCAATGACAACCCTGCAGTATTGGCAGAGTTGCAAGCTATAGAAAACCTGCTGTATCCAGATCTAAGAGCTACAATAGAACAAGCCATAAACGATGGTAAGAAACTAGACAACGAGTTCTTTAACTATCTGCTGTCGCCAGAAGAACTTATTGCTGAGTTCAACGTGTTTAGATTAGCTAACCCAGAACAAGCAGCTCAGGTAGCTCCTACACTTAGTCAACTATTAGAGTCAGTAGAGCAAGCTCCTGATCTAGTTGTTGATCGTAAAACATTTCCTATTGGTATTGGTACGATTGTAACCAAAGCGACTGAAAACTTTGATGGTGACTTTACTGATGTAAACAATTTTATGAGGGATGCACAAGAACGTGCAGTAAAAAAGCAAACCAAAGCAGATAATCTAAAGAAAGGGAGAGCTAAAAAGGAGGAGCCAGATGCCGTTCAAGAGCCAGAAACAACGCAGGTGGATGCACAAGAACAAGCCCAAGATGGCGAAAGAGTGGGAGAAGAAGTACAAGAAACCCCCAGGGTACGTGCTAAAGAAAAGCTCAAAAAAGGCAAAGCGAAAGTCAAAGAACCGAGTGTTCAACCTGAGGCGAAACCCAAGCCCAAGGTAGCGGCTCTAAAGCGTGGCACACAAAAGGTTGATCCTCAAGTCGCAGAACGTGAAGAGGTAAAGACAAAGACACCACAACCTGTTGTCACACAAACTCCCGCTGAGCGCTGGGAAGCAAACAAGCCGTACAAAGAATATCCATCACTTAATGACTTTACAGATCAAAAAGGTGTTAAAGAAACATTATCAGTAATGTCTGCTGCAGACATGCAACAGGTATGGGAAGATCCATCTTTACGAGCTACTCTACCTGAAGGTATTCAAGTAGATATACTCAAAGCTATATACGAAGATACAACAAAATTTGAAATGCCTGATGTTCTTGCGGAACTTATGGCTATTGCTTTTTCAAAAACAAGCCAAGCATCTAAAGGTGTTAAAGATAGAGCAGCTAGTTTCTTACTGAATGCACGGGTGCATATGCCAGAGACAATCAGAGAAACAGCTATAGAACAACTAAGACTTAACATAAATGACCTACAGTTTACTGGTAGACCAAGTTGGTTTAAGTACGCTTCTAAGCTAGGTATTCTACCAGAGTTACAACAACGCTTAGAGCAAAGTAACCTGCAGGGTGTTCGTGAGCTTATGGTAGCAAACAACCTTAGACAAGAGCAGGTTAGGTTGGATGTTATTGCAAATGAAAAAGACCTAAACAAAGCTGGTACTTTAGCTGCTTCTAGGTATGGTGATCCTAAGACTGGCCCAATAGAGTTAGCCAGAAACATAGCTATAAAACTAGAAGTTATTCAGAATACACGCAACCTCAGTAATAGAAACCATAGGTCTGTACAAGCTGCAGAGCGTATGGTTGCAGGTCTTGAAAAAGTTAAACCCGACATGACTTACAGGTTTAACGGTGCACCTTTATCTGAGTACTTTGATACTAACGGCAAGGTAAAGTTTGAAGAACAACCAAACGGAAACTTAGTTCTGACAGCAGCTACTTTGGCAGAGTCACGTAAAAAAGAACGTGCTGCTAAAAGACTAGCTAAAAAAGAAGGCGAGCCGATTGTTGATATAACTGACAGAGTGGCAAAAGAAAGAGCAAAACAAAGAGCAAAACTAGCACAAGAAGAAAAAGAACTCTTTGAAGCTGGTTACATAGCTGAAGAACAACTTGAGTATTACAAACCACGTAGTGTACTTGATGAGCTAAAAGATCGTAATGGTAACTTTAGACGTTATGATAACGACAAGCCATCTAATCCAATGAATCCTATACAGCTTCGTGCTGCAGTCAAAGCGTTTCTTTCTAAGCTAGCTATCAAACCTAAAGTAACTATCGTTAGAAATGCAGCTGAACTACGTAGTAAAAACAAAGCATTGTTTGATAGAGCAGTAAAAGCTCAACCTGAATTTGAAACTACTAACGCATCTGGTTTTTCTATTGGTGATGAAGTCATAATCTTTACTGACTTTGTAGAGAATGACACACATCTAAAATTTATTCTAGCTCACGAAACAATCGGTCACTTTGGGCTACGTTCGATATTAAATACTAAACAATTAAAATCAGTTCTTGAAAACATCTACAACACAAGCGCACACATAAGAGCCGCAGCCGATGCACAGATGGAAGTCTATGGTATCGGTAAACTAGAAGCTATAGAAGAAGCTCTAGCTGACCATGTAGCCAACATGGATGCCAGTGTATTACAACGTGTTTGGGATGTTATTAAAAACTTCTTACGTAGGATTGGTATTCCATTCCAGCATGATGGTGCTTCATACTGGGTCAACCAGTTGAGACGTTATGTGCGTGATGGTGAGATCCCTGGCTTTGTATCACCAGATCAACTACGTGAAAACATAGAAAGTCTTAACGAGTCTGACGTTGGTAGATTCTCAGCAGCAAGAGTAAACCTTGGTGAGCAAGGATTTAGCATGGGTATCCCAGGCTTAGATCCTAAAGACCTGCAAGATTATCTAAACAAAGGTAAAGGCAAAGGTAAAAATATTGGTAGAGTGTTTGGGGCTGCAGCTGAATACCTACAAACACTAGACAACACGGCTCTGCGTAGTATTGGTCTGACAAAACTACTTGACGTATTTAGAAGACAAGCAGCTACAGCTCGTCAGATATTGTCAGAGTTAGACAGTATGACTCAACGTGCTACAAAGGCAGACTTCTGGGGTTTAGGTACAGGACTTAACAAAAAAGAAAAGTTAGCCGTTGGTGAGATGCTTGCCTATGGTAACGCTTTCTTTGCACAAAATACATCTGACGCTGACATACGTAACTCACCAGATGTAATCATAAAAGACCCTGTGTCTGGCGAGCCTATAATAAATGATGAGGCTCTCGATGTAGCTGTAGAAAGAGCTACATTATCAAGAGAACAACTAAAACAAGGCATACCATACGCAGAAGGTAGCGAAGCAAACCAACGCACACATACATTAGATAAAGTTTTGGGTGAGCCACTAAGTGACATTGGCCCTGATGGTAAGTTTACCAATCCGAGACACGAAGAAATGTATCAAGCATACGTGGATATGCGTAGGGCTGTGAACTATCTAGCTGCTAAAGTTGCTATGGGTAAATACATAGCTGCTGCAAAATTAGCTGAAGGTAACATCCAGAGTATGAAAAACATTGATCGTCAGATAAGCGATCAAGACCTAGATGTATTCAGAGAAATAAATGAAGCGTTCCAAAAGATATATCAAATGGGGCCGAAAGAAAACAACGGCAGATATAGAGTAAACGCACAAACATTGCAGCAAGCTGAGGACTTCATCAATGGTGTGACTCGGGCTATGTGGCAGTCAGAAGCATCAGCAGACCTTAGAAATATGAAGCCTGATGATAGTCCTTTTGATAATCCTCAAGGTAATTCACAGAAAGCTATCAATGCAATACTTGCTTACAACAGAACCAATGCAGGTAAACAAAATCCTATAGATCTTACTAGTATATTAGATGGTTTAGATCGTATGCGTCAGTATAAAGACGCAAGTGGTAAGAATTTGTTTGATAAAAACAATGTTATAAAACGCATACAACAACCTATGAAAGACCAAGTGTTTACCGACACACAGCTTATTAACGCTAATGTGATGGCGAAACAAACCATATTTGATTCCTACGTACCATACAAACGTAGAGGTAAACACCAACTTAGATTCCAAGCGTTCTCAGTAAACAGAGATGGAAGCAGGGGAGCACCTGTAAAACTACCTGAGAACTTCTCAGCTGCGTTTCCTTATTTCCAGAATGATGACTTTGCACACCTGACAGAGATGGCGGAGGCTTACAACGGTGATCTAAACGAGACTGTGTTTGATGTCCCACTGGAGGACGGGGGTACACAACAAGTTATTATGACTGCCCTAGTAGAAGATGCTACTGGTGGCACACCAACCAACCAGTCCATGAACTACGATGAGTTTGTCAATGTCTTAAACAGCTTGGGTGTTAGCCTAGACTTGGCAGAACGAGAGCGTATTGTTGAGGCTTTATCAAGACAACATGACAAAGCTAGGTCACATCTAAGAAAAAGATTCCAAGCTGGTTTTGACCCAGACATGATTCGCTCTGTATCTGAGTATCTTGAGACTGGAGCTGCTATAGCTGCAAAGAACGAGCATCGCACTGACATCAATATGATTATGGCAGACGATAGCAACTGGAAAGGTAACTACGAAGTACTAGAACAGTCTTGGGCAGATGTAGAGGCAGCAGAAAGAACAGGTAACAAAGAGCGTATACATATAGCCAGAGAAAAGTTTGAAGCTTACGCTCATATGTATAAAGAAAGTGCGCCTCTAAATGGCAGAGTCTTTACAAAAGCTACAGATCGTAAAGGCAACAAGATTGAAATAAAACCTACTGGTGGTAAAGGTGAGCGATACAGAAACCAAGGTAATAAACTTTTATCTTTCTACGCACAGCAAACTGACATTGCCATATCAGTAGAAGATGAACTATCTAAAGGCCCACTATCAGGACTGAAGAACTTAGCTGTGGCTATGCAGTTGGGTGGTTCTATTGCTGCAGGTCTAGTCAACCTCACTTCTCTACCATTGATGGCTATACCATACATGGCTACGTACAATTCTAAACTAGGTACAGGCGGTGGTTATGGCTTTATGCAATCAGGTATCCAGATAAGTAAAGCCTTAAAAGATTTGAAAAATCCAAAATGGGCAGACCCAGCTTGGATTAGAGATACAGTATTAAAGGGTGATAATTATAAATCATTTGGTTTGACCCTGGATGAAGCACAGTTCTTATACAGACAAACATCTCGTGGTATCCTTGACGCTGCGTTAGTTAACTCACTTGCAGGAAGTTCCAGAGGTAATTTCTTTAACAGCGCAAACTGGACTGCAATAACAAAGAAATACATGATTCCGTTTGCTTACACTGAACAGCAGAACAGACGTAGTTCAGCATTAGCTACATACAGATTAGAAAAACGTAGGAGAATGGCGGCTGATCCAACTCTTACTGACGCCAGTTTTGAACAAGAAAATGATCTTGTAAATCAAAATGATCAACCTGATTTGTTTGCGTTAGAAGAAAAAGCCGTTGAGGTTGTTAATAAATCTCAAGGTGACTACGCCATGTACAACAGACCTGACATAGCAAGGGGTACATGGGCGCAGTATATCTATATGTATAAACAGTTTACTGTTATTGCTACACAGTTGGTACGTACATTACCTCCAGCAGGTAGAGTATATTATCTTACTGCTTTGATGGCAGTAGCAGGACTGAAAGGTTTGCCGTTTGCTGACGACTTAGCAGATCTAGTGGATACACTAGCACAGCTGTTCGGTATTAGAGTTCCTCCTGTAGAACTAGCTGTGGGTAAATTTGTAGAAGACACCACTGATGCAGTAGGGTTAGATGGTACGTTCTGGGCACAGGTAGCACTTAGAGGATTTGCTGACCAAGTTGGTGGCGGTGGCACAGTGTCAAGCAGACTTGCTTTGGGTGATCTACTCCCAGGCACAGGTATATTCTTAGCAGGAGCGAGTACCCCCCAAGAACTGAAGAACATTGCTGGGCCTATATTTAGTGCAATGGCAGGCACAGTTACTAGTGCATTAGACCTAGCTAAAGTACCGTTTAAGTCAGATCCCACCAACGAGTTGATGCGTATTGCACAAGCTAGTCCTATAGCAGGCTTACGTAATATCATGGACACAGCAGTATATTATAACACAGGTGCTGTACTTAACTCCCGTGGCTACACAGTTACCAGAGATATTAGTACTGCAAACTTAATAACTAGATTCCTAGGATTCTATCCAGTGCAAGCTACTAGGTCTAATGACGCAGTAAGAATGAGTAAGAGACTTGTAGATTACACCAAAGCAATCTCAGCAAGTTACAGAGAACAATATGTAAGGGCGGCTCTTATGAAAGATAGGAGTGCTATGCGGTCTATTGAACAGGATGTAAGAGACCACAACAGAGTACACCGCAGAGGTGATCCGTTCTACATTGACGATTTCTATGGTAAAGTTAGGAAGGCTGTAAAGTCAGCAGAACTAGGCGCAGGTGCAAGGTTCTTGAAGACTACCCCTAAAAGTACTAGGGATAGTATCACAGATATTATATCGCAAGTGTATGGTGTTGATATAAGGTAGTTACACTAACTTAAACTTACCTTGAGTCAGGTCTTCTATGTTTGACTCAACAGCATCTAGTATACCCATTAACCTTGGGTGATTAAGGTTTATACCTATCACGTATGATTGTCCTAGTTTAACTGGTGTGTCTTTACCTAGGTAAAACTTCTGTGATTTAGGTGTAGCTACTACGTTTTCCTCAACAAGTTCTTGTGTGAATGATTTGTAGTCAGCTCCTCGCACAGACAACCACTTGCGGAAGTGAGTGCGGTCAAGCATTATTGTGCCTCTATCAAACTCCTCAACTTCAGAGTTGCGGTATATGTCGAATCGAACTCTTATGTCAGCTCGTGGCATACGAGATAAATCAACTGTAGGTTTGTTGGTGGATGTGTGCATTACTGTTACTGCAGCGCCTGCCGAATCATTTAGGTACTCTGCTATCAAGTCAAAGGAATCAACCTTGTTGTCTTGTACAGTTCTACGGATTGCTCCTAGTTGTGCTAGTACCCATTCTGTAGCTATAGTGTAATCAAACTTAATTAAGTTCCAATCATTAGCTAGTTTCAAACCTAGGTCAGCTAGGACTATGGCTTGCTCCCAGTATCTTTCTTCGCCAGTAAACTTGGATTTATACTTGCCTTGGAACTCATTTGTTGCTTGCTCTATCATTCCCTGGATCACATCAGAACCAAGCTCCATCAACTTGTTGACATATAATTGCCCTACCTCCCCGTAGTTCGAGTTGATTAGGTTGTATATTTTACGCCCAGTTGTCGAGTCTTTAGTAAACAATCTATGTGATGGGATTGGTATCTCTAGTAGTCGAGCCATCTGTGCATCTGTTTCCAGTCCGCTGGCAATTAGCTTGCTTTGTAGAGACTTGTTGGTGGATACTATAACAGGTGTAGCCCATGTCTTAGCATCACGCTCCTCTGCATTACGATTGAGTCTAGCTTTATCTCTACCTTGTGATACCCAGTAACAGAAGTCACCAACCTCTTTGTCTTGCATCATGGTTACTTCGTCTACTGTCAATGGTAGATTGCTGTATAACCCTAGTCTACTGAACAAAGAGTTCTGTGTGTACTTAGCTGTAAAATGTAGCTTCTCTGGATCTCCATAGATAGACTGTACCCAGTACTGTGCTAGTGTTTTACCTCCACCAGTTGGCCCATATAGAGAGATTGTAAGTCCTTTTAATCCAGTAAAGTTATATAGTGGTGCAGAGAATCCAATGCCTAATGCAAACATATGCCAAGGCATACCTGCTTTCTCTAATAAGTTAGTTAGCTCTACCCAGTTCTGGATTGTACCTTTGGTGCTATACAAATCTTGACTAGTCTTGTTTGATGCCGAGGTCAGCGATATTGCATCTTTCGTCACTTCGCCGCCTGAGCTACGGAACAACGTGTTCCCTAGAACAAATTGTGTGTTGTTCTCTTTCCATCCCATTGAAGCATATAGGTTCGACATCGACCTAATCTGCCTTAGTTCATCCATATAAGTACGTAACATAAGCTGAAAAAACTCCGTTTGTTTCTTGTTATACAAGACAATACCTTGGTCTGCTATAGCTGTAGCAAATTCACGATGCCCTTCAGTCAAGTACGCTTGACGTAACACCAGTTCTTGCCAACCAACATGGGGTCTTTTCCAGTGGTATCTAACTGTTTCGTAGCCTAGTGACTCATCCTTTCCGTATGACACAGGGTATATATCAAACCTGCATACATCTATATCTGTATCGTCTATGGTTATTTTGATGCCATCTTTTGTTCGCTTAAAAGGTTTGGGTAGCTGTACTTGACTGGCATTCTTATCAAGTGTTTCTTGTAGCTGTACTTCTTGATAGCTAATTCCAAGTCGTATCGGACTAGTTATCTTACCTTTATACTTACAACCTTTACATCCATCAGGGTTATCTACATCAAACTTAGCGCAGGTAGTTGGGCCAGTAGCACCATCTTTCCAATGCCGTAGCTTAGACATAGTTGCTTCTTCTGAATATGCAGGGTAGTTTTCACTCCACCTTCGTGCAGTATCTTCTGGGTCTATACAATAAGCCGCAATACCTATAGCGTTATACCATACTGGTTCAGCCACAGAGTCTTGGTTATCCACAGCATGTTTAACTTGTTGGCATTTATTGTAGATAGAAGAACTAATAGATGGTGGGAAATCTACAGTAGCCGCTAGATTGTTTAGCAACGAGTTGTCAGATGTTTGTTTGCCTACGGTGGGCCCTGTGGAAAGCACGTAATCATGTAGCCTAACCGATAGTTCTTCGGGTGTAACTGGGTCAGCATCTATGAGTAGCTTGACCTCTTTACCATTCTTGGGATTGTGTGTACCAATGGGGCGTAACACAAGGGAGCTATTAGCTATCAACCCTGCGTCTGCTTTGAAACCTTTGTCGAGTGCTGAAGCCTTTACTGCGTTAGCTATAGGCTTCCAATCATCTGGTTCTAACTCTTTCGTTAGTACCCAGTATACATGCAGTCCATTACCACTGCTAACTACCATAGGCTTTGGCAGTTTCATTCTAACAATATAATCTTGTAATGCTTTTAATCCCTCTCGCCAATCAGCAAAAGGTTTGCCATCACCACAATCAACATCAATGGCGATGACTTTTGTTTTATTTACGTTCTCTTGCTTTCTGTTTTCCTTTGTACAAAAAGAAGATATAGCAAAGTATGTATTGTTTCCTGCTCTGTCTAGTCTTTTACAAGCAGTTGCAAGTTCTTCTACAGTCTGAAAAAATCCCTGCTTTCTCCCATCAGGGTTTACTACAATAGAAACGTAGTAGCCTTCAGACGGTAGGACTCGCTGTAAAAATCCTAACGTATCCATTCCACTGTCCTTTATGAAGGCTAGAGAGGTGTTCGGAATTAACCCCTCTAGCCCTCTTTAGTCTAACTGTTATCATCTAATAACTCAAGAAGTCTCTGCCTACGTGAGACAGACTCAAGTGCTATCACTTCTGGTTGAGGCCATCCTTCTTTCATAATCTCTAATAACTGCCTTAGTTTCTCCCTTACCTTAGCATCATTAGATTTACGTAATGGCTTTCCTTTTAACCAACCATAGTAGGTCATACGAGACACGCCTAAAACCATAGCTATGTCTCGTACACTCAGCAACATATGTCGCCTTAACGCCTCAACCTTGGTAAAGTCCAAGGGTTTAGTCATCAGTGTTTACCTCATCCAGTAAGTTAGCTATTTCATTAGCCAAGTCATCCGCATCAGAACTTACTTCCTTAACGGGAGCTGGCTCAACAGGTTGTGGTTTGGGTGTCGGCTTGGCTGCCTGGGCTTCTGGGGCAGGTTTTTCTTCGGCAACGACTTCGGGCTTGTTGTCTTCAACCTCCTCAGTATCTTCGATAGTAAACCCAGTTTCTTCTTCAAAGCCAAACTTACCTGCACCGCTAGAGCCTTCGACATATTCAATAACTTGTACTGCTCTTAGTCGCAGTGTAGCTCCTGCACCAACGGCAGGTGAATTGTAGAAAGCAATAGACCCATTCACCTTGAGTACAGACCCTGCATAGATATTAGAATTAAGCATAGGTGTACCCTTGCTATCAAAGACAGCAGGTTTATAGGCGGCTTTTGATTTGAACTTAATCATCACGTTACCAGTAGGTTCATCGTCATCATCTAGCTCATCTTCAAACGGCAGTGGTGCTTGTTTAATCTTGGCGTTAGGCTTGGCTTCTTTCAATGCCTTAATACCTGCAACCAACTCACCCTTTATCTGTTCGATGATAGGCTGTGCTTCCTCCTTTGGTATGCACAGATTAACTTTGTAATGCCCCTGCTCATCGAACTTAGTGTCAGGTGCAGAAATGTAAGGGTAGAATGCTACCCCTTTTGGTGTTGTAAATGTTTTACTCATTGGTTAGACCTCCTTCTGTAAAACCATTTTCTTCAGCAAACCCAAAGTCGCTGAATGTTAGTTGCCGTTCAGAGGCAGACAACTCGCCTGTTACTATCTTGACTTCTTCTGTACCACACAAGCCGTCAATATGTTCTTGTGTGGCTTCCTCTACAAACCCACCGAAGTCAAACTCTAGCTTTGGAAACCCAAGGGATGTATCTATAGATACTCTAGTCTTTGCTATCTCTGGAGATATAGACTTGCTTTGTAGTACCTTTTGGTATCCGTTCAAGTTCTTCAGTGAAGTAGGGGTTACTTGCAGTAGATAGACTGTACCCTTAGGGTCGTCAGTTAATACAACTGCGAGTCTCTTTTGGTCAGCACATGCTTTCACACGCTGACCAGTAGGTGTAGTACGTGAACCCCATGCGTTCTGTGGACACAATGCACACATATCAGACTGGGGATCATCGCAATCTTTATCTGGTGTCTTACCATTTAATGAATAACAATCTGGCTTTGATGTTTCTTCAAAGTACTCACCTTTATAAAAACTCTTTGACAGCGCTGGGTTAGCACCGACAACAATCACAGACAAACGTGTTGTAGCAAGAGTGTCGATGTCGCCCGCAGCTGACAGCAATGAGAACGTCATATTTCTTGCCGATATTCTAGGTATCATTATTCTACCTTTGCGGTTGGCTTACGAACATTGATGTCGATACGAGTGCCGTAGTTCACACCGCTTGGTACATCTTTATGTTCATCTATGTACCCACGCACTGCGTTCTTACTTACACGTTTCTCCAACATATCCCATGCTTCGTTCTTCTTAATGAAACCTAGTATTGCATCCCAGTCTGCTACTTGTGCAAAGTCTGTAGTGGTTACAAACGCTGTACCATGCCCAGTCTTGAATGATGTAACACCTTGTTCGTCAGCTTGTTTTTTTATGTAGGCTTCTAGCTTCACCATCTTTTCTTTGATGGTTCTAACCTTTTCTTTTACTTCACCCTCTATCGCATCCTTCTCATTGCGTAGGGTGATATATGCCTTAATGACATCTTCCATTTTCATATCACTCTCCCATCTCTTGGATTAAATCTAACAACACACCTTGCAATGCTTGTTTGTTTTTCAAGCGTTCATACATTCGATACTCAAGTTGAGTAGCTTCAATATGTATAACGTTAGACGTATGACGTTTGCCTATACGCTCCACTCTGCCGTTAGCTTGTGTGTATTGTTCGTTACTATTGATCGGCCCATACCATACAACAGTACTAGCCGCAGTTAATGTAAGACCATGAGCCATAGTAGCAGGGTGTGCTATCAATACTCTTGGGTCTTCTGTCTCTTGAAAGTTGTAGAATATTTCATTCCTTACCTTGGCTGAGACATCACCATTCACTACACCAGTGGTGTAATGTTTTGATAATTCTTTGTTAAGCATATGCAGTGTGCCAGTCAGCGGTACAAATACTATGACCTTGCCACCTGCTTCTTCTATAATATCTTTAACAACGTTGATACGTGGTGACGCATCTAGTTCTATGTTACGACCATCATCACCATAGGCTACACCACAACTTATCTGTACTAGCTTCTGCATCTTGACTGCTTCATTGACAGCAGTAATCTTACCTTCTGCTTGTACCTCTGTAACAAAGCTACGTAGCATACTCTTGTAGTGTTGCTCTTGGTCTTTAGTTAGTTTCACTTCCCTTGTCTGATACACTGTAGATGGTAAGTCAAAGCATTCATCTCTTGTGTATCGTACAGCAGGTTGTAGTACATGCTTTACTAACTCTACACTCTCTGGTCTAGGCAACCACTTCCATTGTCCTATCTTCATCATGGTAGCTTCTTTGAATGCAGTGTATGTCTTAGCTACATGTGGGTTCTGTACCATCTTAGCTAGAGTCCATGCGTCAGTAGGGTCATTGGGTGTAGGTGTGCCAGTCATTAACCACAACCTTACATCTGGATTTTTATTAAGCCATTTACGAAAGAGCTTAAACCTGTTGGTAGATGGTGTTCTATATACAGCCGCTTCATCTATGATAACCAAATCAAAATCATTGAGGTCATCCATAACTACTTGGAAACCATCATGGTTAATTATATAAAAATCTGATGGTATCTTTAGTAGCTTACGTCTACGTTCTGCTGACCCATACAATACAGTGGCACGCCTATCTATAAAGTTCATAAAGATAGCGTCACTCCAAACACGTTCTAGTGTAGATAAAGGAGATAGTATTAAACACTTCTTAACTACACCTAATTCCATAAGGTAATCAGCCGCCCATAAAGCTGATTGTGTTTTACCAGTACCTATCTCATTTAATACTAGACACTTGTTGTGTATAGTTAGGAAGCTAGCAGTATTACGCTGATGTTCATATGGTTTGAACTTACCCTTCCAATCATAGTAGTGCATGATAGGTGAAGGCGCATTGATACCTAGCTTACGTAATGCCCATACCTCTGTAAGTTTATGGGGTAATACAACTACGTTGTTACCACGGACTGACAACGGCTTGGCAGTTGGTATGCTGTCCAGAACTATCTGGGGGTTATTAAGTTTTAGTGCTAACCCTTGCACCTTTGGTATTACGAGCATTTAATATCCACCTTTCCAATTCATCTTGTGTCTCATAATCATACACAAGAAAACATTTGCCTCCTGCATCGTCTATTTGTTTCATCGTAGCTATCTGTAAAGCAGTTGGGTTTCTCCTACTTGCTTTACATTCAACCCCAACAAACCTACCCTCCACGATAAGTACAAAGTCAGGGATACCTGCTCTACCAAAAGCACCTGCTTGTGGCATATAGAACCACACATTGTGCTTCTTGAGCATAGCCTTGAGTCTATTCTTTACACGACCTTCTGGTGTAGTAGCCATAGCATAACCTTACAATAGTGTCAAGCCGCATATTCACACCACTCATAACAAGGACACCATCGGCACAGTCCACTTGGCTTTGCAGGGAAGTCATCATTCTTTAATGATTGGTTTATTCTTTCTATCCTACCATTAAGATGACCTTGCATCTCACCAGATAAATCTCTACAGAACTCTCGCTTATCTTGCTTCATATCTTTGAGCCATACAAAAGATGTTATGACTGTTTGTATATGAGGGAAGTGAGCAAAGACTTGCAGTGCAAACATTTCTAACTGTGTAAAGTCTGGTCTACGCTTACCAGTTTTCCAATCCATTACAATAGCTTTGTCTTTGAACAAGACCAGTACGTCTAGTATGGATCGTA
>MDTG01072861.1_pt1 | contig 17131 bp, 14 predicted proteins | sample 811421 | NCBI WGS metagenome assembly MDTG01 (sample SAMN05326645, study PRJNA326480) | marine metagenome | isolation source: seawater | place: Pacific Ocean: South East | collected 2011
TCCAACTCTTAAAGAATTTTATGGAATAACTAAAAAACAAGCTGACTATAATTTTTATTATCAAATACTTGTAGGCGATGCTACAGATAACTACAAAGGAGCTCCTACATACGGAGAAGTTAAAACTAAAAAGACTTTAGATAGAAAAAAGAATTTATGGAGCATAGTTAAAGAGTGCTACAAAAAACAAGGACTAACAGAAGAAGATGCTTTAGTACAAGCTAGATTAGCTAGAATACTAAGAAATACTGATTACGATTTTAAAAAGAAACAACCAATATTATGGAGTGGAAATGCCAAATAAAGATATGTTTAAAGGCTCTACTTACGACAGTTTAAATACTCAAGTAGACGGAGATCATTACAAAGGTATGAAGATACAACCTGCTGAGTTTATAAATGAAAACAAACTTCCTTTTGCTGAGGGTAATGCAATTAAATATATTTGTCGCCACCCTAAGAAAGGTAAAGAAAAAGATATAAGAAAAGCAATACACTATTTAGAAATGATATTAGAAAGGGATTACGATGACAATTAATTCTGTAAAAAAATGGAAAAAGAAAACTTGGTTAAATGTTGATATTCTTTATGAAGATGTATTTTATGCAAGAACTCCTGATACAGAAAAAACTTTTCCACCAACAGTTAATGCTTCATATACAATAGTTGGTCAAAACACTACTAGATCAACCTTAGAAGAAATACCTGTTGAAGACGAAAAACCAAAAGAAAAAACCCCTGAGGAAAATAAAAATGAAGAAACTATTAAAACAGATACTACTGTGGTTATCAACAAACCCCCCGAAGTATAAATTTGTACTTTGCCTATGGGAAGACGCAAACTCAGATAGCTCGTGGAATGAGCTTTCTACCATAGAACAAATGCTACCAACTATATGTATGAGTGTTGGTTTTGTTATTAATAAAACAAAAGATTCTTTTATTCTAGCGTCAGATTTCACAACTGACCTAAAAAATGGCAAATATGTTATTGCTGAGGCAGGCAATACTATGGTCATTCCTACCAAAAACGTACTTAAAATAGTACCAATCCCCCTAAAAATACAAGCTAAATAGTTGCTCTCTTGGATACAAAACTATGATTTCACAAGAATTAATAGATTATTTAGATAAACAATTCCCTGATAAATCGCCAGATTTAAAGGACTCAGAACGACAAATTTGGATAAAAGCTGGTCAAGCTAGTGTCGTATCCCATCTAAAAATGATCTTAAATGACAATGATCAAAACATTTTAAAACAAACGATAATTAATACTCGTTTAACAACTAAGGAGAACTAAACTAATGTGTGGATTTTCACGACCTAAGTATAGTCCCCCACCACCACCGCCAACTCCAGCAGCTCCCGCAACAGAAATAAATGCTAGTGAAGCTAGATTAAGAGATAAAGCTCCAAAAGCTCCTCAGGTTAATACAGCTAGTACTGTTAGCTATTCTAAAAAAAGAGGGAAACAAGCGTTAAGAATACCTTTACAAGTTGGTGTAGGTTCAAGTGGAACGGGTGCAAACGTACCTTAATAGATAATTATGGCAAACTATAAAACAGCAAAATCACGATATAATACTCTAGAGGCAATACGAGACCCTTACCTTGATAGAGCACGAGACGCAAGTGAGTTTACTATTCCCTCAATAATGCCTCGTGAATATCATTCTAAACACACTACTCTCTATACTCCTTATCAAGGAATAGGAGCTAGAGGTGTTAATAACCTAGCATCTAAACTTCTTTTAGCTTTGCTTCCCCCTAATCAACCTTTCTTTAGACTAACTCTTGACGAGTTTACTTTATCTGAACTTGCAGGACGAGATGATATGAAAGGCGAATTTGAAAAAGCTATGGGTTCAATAGAACGAGTAGTTATGAATGAGATGGAAGTTAATAATTTTAGAAATGCTTTATTTGAAAGTTTAAAACATCTTTTAATTTGTGGTAATGTTTTACTTTATATTACCCCAGATTTAAAAATGAAAGTTTATCATTTAGATAGATTTGTCGTTAAGAGAGACGGTATAGGTAATGTTTTAGAGATAATTACAAAAGATATGGTAGCTCCCAGCACGCTAACAGAAGAACAAAAACTATTAATTGAGGGAGATAAACAAAAAGACGGATACGATGACACTTGTGAAATTTATACTTGTGTTAAAAGATCAATGAATGGTAAAAAATGGGAAGTACACCAAGAGATATATGATAAAATAATACCATCTTCTATTGGAACTTATCCTATTGATAGAAATGCTTTTGTACCATTAAGATATACTTCTATTGATAATTCTGATTACGGCAGAGGATTTATTGAAGAATATATTGGCGATCTTCGTAGCTTAGAGGCTTTATATAGATCAATCGTTGAGGGATCAGCAGCAGCTGCTAAAGTATTATTTCTCGTTAAACCTAATTCAAGTACAAGACTAAAAACTTTATCTGAAAGTCCTAATGGTGCTATCCGTGAGGGTAATGCTGAAGACGTATCTACTTTACAAGTTAATAAATTTACTGACTTTAATATTGCTTTACAAACAATAAAACTAATTGAAGAAAGATTACAATTTTCATTTATGTTAAATACTTCTGTTCAAAGAAATAACGACAGAGTAACTGCTACAGAAATAAATTATGTATCTAAAGAACTAGACGATAGTTTAGGTGGTTTATATTCTTTATTATCACAAGAATTACAATTACCTTTAATTAATAGGTTAATGCACCAAATGGAAAAGAAAAAAGCATTACCTACTTTACCTAAAGACAGTGTACGTCCTAAAATAGTTACAGGATTAGAAGCCTTAGGTAGATCAAGTGACTTACAAAGATTAAACACATTTGTTCAACAGCTACAACCATTTGCAGAACAGCTTATGACATATTTAAATTTAGATGAATATGTAAAAAGAGTTGGTACTTCTCTTGGTGTTGAAATGCAGGGATTAATAAAATCTCCTGAACAAGTACAAGCTGAACAACAAGCTATGCAAGAACAAATGATGCAACAACAAAATTCCCCTGCCGTTGTAAAAGAGGGTATGGGTATGGTCAGGGATAGCTTTAAAGACCAAAGGGAGAAAACTAAAGGAGAATAATTATGGTTGAAACCGTAAACGTACCTGTGGAAGAAGTAAAAGAATCACAGGAATATTTAGACGAAATGTCTAAAAAAGCTGATGATGCTCAACAAGTTGCAACTGAATCAGCACCAACAACTGAACCTGTAAAAAAAGAACCTATTTTAGGTAAATTTAAAAGTCAGGAAGATTTAATAAAATCTTATCAAGAGTTGGAAAGAAAATTAGGAGAAACTTCTAAGTCAGAGGAAACAGAAGCTCCTAAGGAAGAACTAAAAGCTGACACTAAAGTTAATTTTAATTTTCAAAATGCTCAAAGAGAATTTGAAGATACAGGAGAATTAAGTCAAGATACAATTTCATCTTTAGAAAAAGCAGGATTACCTAAATCTTACATTGATAATTATATTGCTGGACTTGATGCAGTAGCTAAACAATTTGAAGCTAAAGCATTTGAAACTACAGGAGGCGAAGAAAATTATAGAAGTATGACTGATTGGGTAACTAATAATCTTTCTGAAACTGAAATAAAACAATTTAATGATAACATTGGTCAAGATAATGAAACAGCATTATTTACTATTAAAGGTATGTATGCTCGTTTTAATTCTGAAACTAGAGAACCAAACTTAGCAACAGGCACTACTGGTCAAAGTCAAGGTGGAGCTGCTTATGAAAGTATCGGTCAAATGAAAGCTGATATGCAAGACCCTAAGTATGCTACTGACAGTGCATTTAGAAAAATGGTTGCTGACAAAGTTGCAAGATCAAAAGTTATTTAACAAGTTTCTAAGGACAATTTGCTAGTCCTAGAAAAGCAAAGTAAAAGTAAGACATTACCTTTCTGAGGAAAGACAATTCTGCTTCTGAAATTATTACGCTAATTTAGCAACAACCCTAACACAAGGAGATATATATAATGTCAAATTATGTTGTATCAGATATAGGGCAAAATGCTGGATCAGGTAGTACTACTGCAGCCTTTTTAAAGGTCTTCAGTGGAGAAGTTATTACTGCTTTTGAAACAGCAAATTCAACCCTAGACAAACACTTAGTTAGAACAATTAGTTCTGGCAAAAGTGCACAATTTCCTATTGTTGGAAAAGTCACTACAGCGGCTTACCATACAGCAGGAGCAGAAATAACAGGTGGTTCTGTAACTCACAATGAGAGAACAATCTCTATTGAGAATTTACTTATAGCACCTGTGTTCATCGCTAAAATTGATGAGGCTATGTCTCATTACGATGTTCGTTCTATTTATACAAAAGAGATGGGCAGAGCTTTAGCGAACCAAATGGATAAACACGTTTACCAAAATCTTATCCTTAACTCTAGAGCAGGAGCAGCAGCACCACAAGCGGCTGGAACTGCGGAAACTGATGCGGACTTTAATACTAACGCAGCTTCGGCAGCGGCTACGATATTTAAGTGTGCTGAAAAACTAGATGCGGCAGATGTACCAGCGGAAGACAGATACGCAGCAGTTAGCCCAGCGGCTTACTACAATCTGATTCAAGGTACAACTGTAATCAATAGAGATTGGGGTGGATCAGGTTCATACTCAGATGGAAAAGTATTAAAAGTTGCTGGAATAAATATTGTTCCAACTAACAACTTACCATCTACAAACATCAGTTCTGGTGTTGCTCAAGGTTCTAGCACAAATTTTGCTGGAAACTTCTCAACAACAGTTGGCTGTGTTTGGCAGAAAAATGCGGTTGGAACTGTGAAACTAATGGACTTATCAACTGAGATGGATTACCAAATCCAAAGACAAGGTACATTGATGGTAGCTAAGTACGCTATGGGTCATGCACCTCTAAATCCAGTTTGTTCAATCGAGATCAAAACATCGTAATTATATTACTTTGTTTTTAAACTTAGGAGGCGGCTTCGGTCGCCTCTTAATTATAGGAATTATATTATGGGAACAGTAACTACAAAACTTGAATCTGTAAATGTTATGCTTACAGCGATTGGAGAAAGTCCAGTTAACACGATTACAGCTTCAACTACAAATGATGTTTCTATTGCAATACAAATTTTAGAAAATGTTTCAAGAGAAGTACAAAGTGTAGGTTGGCATTTTAATACAGATACAAATTATTTATTAGCTAAAAATTCATCTAATCAAATTGAATTACCTGCAAACTGTCTAAGAGTTGATACATCAAATAAAGATGCAGATTTAGATTTAGTTGAAAGAGCTAGAAAACTTTGGGATAGAGAAAACCACACTTATACAATTAATCAAGATGTTAGAGTAGACATAACTTGGTTTTTAGAATTTATAGAAATACCAGAAACAGCAAGAAGATATATTACAATAAGAGCTGCAAGAATATTTCAAGACAGAATGTTAGCTTCTGATACTTTACATAAGTTTCATCAAGTAGATGAAATACAAGCATTAGCTTCATTAAAAGAGCAAGAGGGAGATACTAGAGATCATAGTATTTTTGATAATTATTCTACTTATAGAGTTGTAGATAGAGGTAATTATCAACCTAATAAAATTACAATAAATGATGAATAATGGCTGCAAGATTAATTTCCAATTCAATTCCAAATTTATTGAATGGGGTTTCTCAACAACCAGATACAGTTAAATTACCAAACCAAGCAACAGTACAAGAAAATGGTTTATCAGATATTATTTCAGGATTAGGTAAAAGACCACCTACAGAACACATAGCAAAATTAAATACTGACACGCATACAAATAGTAAAGTACATATTATTAATAGAGATAGTACTGAACAATATGTTGTCTTAGTTAATAACCAAAGTGTAAAAGTTTATGATTTAGCGGGAAATGCTAAAACAGTTGTTACTCCTGATGGAGTTTCTTATTTAACATCAACAGCACCACAAGATGATTTTAATTTAGTAACTGTAGCTGATTACACTTTTGTAGTTAATAAAACTAAAGTTACAGCAAAGTCAGGATCAGCTTCTACAACTAGACCTGACGAAGCTATTTATTATATTAAAAATGGTCAATACAAAACAACTTACAAAATTAATATAGATGGTTCTGAAGTTGCAAGTTTTGAAACTCTTGATAATTCTAGCTCAGGAAACGCATCATCAATTACAACAGATAATATTGCAACAGAATTAACTAATGATTTAAATTCTAATTTATCAGGATACACAGTATCTAGAGACGGTTCTATTATATATGTTTCTAAAAACTCAGGAACATTTACATCAACTGTTTCAGATGGATTAGGAGGAGATGGATTAATTTTAGTTAAAGATAAAACTAATTCATTTTCAGATTTACCATACAAAGGCTACACAGGTTTTGTAGTAGAAATTGTAGGAGATGGTGGAACAGAATTTGATAACTACTTTGTTAGATGGGACGGCAGTGCTTGGGTTGAAACAGTAAAAGATGGATTAGATAATTCTTTTGATGTTTCTACAATGCCACATTTACTTATACGAACAGCTGATGGAAATTTTAGATTTTGCAAAGCAGACGGCTCAACTTACACGGTTAGTGGAACTTCATATACAGAGCCTGAATTTGCATCACGAACAGTAGGGGACGAGACTACAAGTCCTGACCCTACTTTCGTGGGAAGAAAAATAAATGATATATTCTTTTATAGAAATAGACTTGGGTTTTTATCTGATGAAAATGTAATATTTTCTAAAGCAGGTAAATTCTTTACATTTTGGGCAACTACAGTAACTACTGCTGTTGATGATGATATGCTTGATGTAGCTGTTAGTCACAACAAAGTTTCTATCTTAAAATACGCTGTACCTTTTAATGAACAGCTAGTTTTATTCTCAGATCAAACTCAATTTACTCTTGATGCTGAAGAAGCATTAACTGCAAAAACAGTTTCAATAAACCAAACAACTGAATACGAAATAGATGATAGTTGTAAGCCAATAGGATTAGGACAGAATATTTATTTTGGAATATCTAGAGGTAGTTTTGCAGGTGTTAGAGAATACTATGTAACTTCTGAAACAGAAATAAAAGATGCTTTAGATACTACTGTTAATTTACCTAGATATATTACAGGATCAATAACAGGAATAAAAGGTTCTTCTGCTGAAAATACTTTATTTGGATTTGCCTCAGGAGAAAGAAATGCTTTATTTGTTTATAAATATTATTTTGATGCAAACCAAAAAGCTCTACAAAGATCGTGGTCTAAATATGTATTTGACACTAACGATGTATTACTAGATGGAGACTGTATACAAAACTTTTTATACATTGTCGTTAAGAGAGCTGATGGAACTTACTTAGAAAAGACAAATTTAAAAACAAATGAAGTAGATACAGGTTTAACTTTTCCAGTATTGTTAGATAGAAAAACAGTTTTAACTGGAGTCTATAGTAGTGGAACAAATAAAACAACTTGGACATTACCTTATCAAGAAAGTGCAGCTAAAGAAGTTGTATTAGGTGGTTCTTGGGGTTCTACAGAAAAAGGAAGAAACTTATTTTTATCTGCCTCAACAAATACAACAGTTGTAGTTGATGGGAATTACTCTGCTAATCCTGCTATTGTTGGAAGAAAATATACTTTTAAATATCAGTTTCCTACTTTTTATGTAAGAGAGCAAAAATCATCTGGCAACTCAACAACTGTAAACTCAGGAAGATTACAGTTAAAAAATATGAGTGTTATATTTGGAGATACAGGTTTCTTTGAAATCGTACTTACTCCATTAGCTAGAACTGCATCAACTTATAAATTTACAGGGCAAACACTAGGGTCAAGTACATTTACTCTTGGACAACCTAATTTGGAAAGTGGTACTTTTAAACTTCCAATTCAATGTAAAAATGAAGATACAAAGTTAGTTATACAATCAGATAGTTTTGTTCCGTGCAATTTCTTATCTGCTGAGTGGGAGGGTATATTCTCTGTTCTTTCAACTCGTGTGATAACTTAATGAAAATAGATGAAATAGAAACAACAAGTAAGCATATAAAATTATTAGTAAAAGATTTAAGACCTGAAGACGAAGACGAAATTAAAGCTAAAACAGGAACAACTAATGTTCAAAAAACTTTATTAACAGGTTTTGCTATGACCGATTATTGTCGTTCATTTTTTGTTGATGATAAAATTGCAGGTGTATATGGAGTAGTAGCCTCTTTAGATAATAAAGATATTGGCTCTCCATTTTTATTATGCACACCTAAAATTAAAAAACTAAAGATAAAATTTTTAAGAGAATGTAAAAACAGAGTAGAAGAAATGTCAGATAAATTTCCTATACTTTTTAATTATATAGACAGTAGAAATAAACTTCACTTAACTTGGCTTAAGTGGTGTGGATTTAAAATTATTAACGAGAAGACATTTAATGATGTTTTATTTTATGGATTCCTAAAGGAGAAGAAAAAGTAATATGTGTACAATGGAAGCGTATGTAGCTGGACGAGTATTACAAGGTTATACGCAGTATAAAGCTGATAAAGATAAAGCAAGATACATTAATCAACAAACTGACAGCAAAGCAAAAAACTTAAGAGAAGAAGCAATCTATAAAGATAACTCTTTAATTAGACAAAAAGAAATTAAAGAAGATCAACTTTCAGCACAGAAGTTTGATTTAAAAACTAAAGCAGTACAAACTAAAGGTAAAGCAAAAGTTGCTTTCTTTGAAAAAGGTATTGGTGGTAATTTATACAATACTATTATTGGAGATATATCTAGACAAGAGGGTACACAATCTAACAGAATTGATCTTAACTACGAAAATTATATTAGAAGTATGAGCTCTAACAGATTAGCTTATAACAGAAGATTTACTAATCAAATTCTAAACTTACCAAGAGCAAACAAACCATCATTTATGACTTATGCTTTAGATGTAAGTATGGATATTGGTTCAATGTATATGTCTAATCAAGCACCTAGTACTCCTGCTGATGGAGCAGGTATGGGCGTTGATGGTGGCTATATGACAGATTATGGATATCAATAATGGTTAAAATAAATACAGATTTAGGTGTTAATGTTCAATTAGAAAATGCAGCAACACCTGTAGATGTACCTGTTGGATCAGGAGCTCAAATAGTTGGTAAAGATAAATTTGGTCAGTTAGCAGATACTTTAGCTAAAATAAATCCTAATATTCAAAAACTTGCACAACAAAATATAGAACGAGAAAATTTAAAAGAAGCAAATTTAGGTGCAGCTAAAATTAATGGAATGACTTTAGAAGAATCTAGAGATGCTGCTAAAAAAGGTTTTCCAAATATTTATAACGGTTGGGCTAGATATGGAGCTTACAAACAGTATGCTCTTAACTCTGTTGACGGAATGGTTGCTGATTGGAAAGATGAGTATATCTCTAAAAGAAATGTAGCAGGATATAATTGGCAAGAACATTACAATGAGTTTAGTCAAGGTTATTTATCAGATAAAGAGGGAGACGAGTTTTTTGCTTCTGCTTATAATGATGCAACTGGTAATCTAAGAAAATGGATTAACGTAAAAGAATTTGAAAAACAAGAAGAAGATTTAAAATATACAGTGATTGGTAATACATCTAAAAGTATTCAATCTTTACCTGACCAAGTATCTACTGCTCTTGAAGTAGCTTTCTATGAAGAAGAATTACAAGAGTTTGGCGAAATGGGTACAATGAACACTACAGATTATCAAAAAAGAAAAGCAAAATACTTTCAAGATAATATGTCTGATACTTTCTTAGAATTATACAACACTGTAAAAGAAAACAGAAACCCTGCATTAACAAGAGCAGAGTTTGACGATATTGTAATTAATGAAGCTGAACTACACGCTTCTTTAGATGGTAGGTTTGCAACAGAATATATTGAATTATTAACACAAGGTAGACCTGATGGTACTCCTGCAATAATTAATAATCCTAAGTATCAAAAAAGAGTTACTTCACTTATAGAAAATTTAAAAGATGCAATAAAATTAAATGTAGATTCTGTAAATTGGACTAACGGTAATGTTGGTTCTATGTCAAAAACTGATCGTACAGAATTAGGAAAAAACATATTTGATAAAGAATATAGAGTAAGAAAAAATAGTGGAGCTAGTGATGCTGATGCTTTCTTAGGTTCTACTCTTTCTTTAATGAATGGTATTAAAAGAAATGAACCAATTAAACAAATAGCAGATTTATTTGAAAAACCAATAAGTCGTGAATACACGGAAGATTCTAAATTAGCTTTAGAAGTTTATGCTGCACTAGAAAAAAATGGAGTTACAGGAATATATTTTAAAGAAAATGATAAAAACAAATTTAAATTCTTTGTAGCTAATGTTTTAATGCAAGCTCCAAATAGTGATCCTAGAGATGTTATTCGACAAATAGGTACTATGGATACTCAAACAAAAGAAATTTTATCGTTATCTTCTAATGATAAAAAACAAATTAGAAATAGCGTAGGTGGTAATATGGCTTATGCTCCTAATACAGAATTAGTAGATATGGTTGGGCAGTATTTTAAAAATATGAATAACGAAGCTAATGATAATTTTATAGCACATACAAAAAAGTTTATTCAAGAACATTATGAAGATGTTAATGGTCGTTGGGTAAGTAAATACAAAATAAATCAATTTGGAGTAACTAAAGATACTTACGATTCATTTAAAATAGCAGCAATAGAATTATTAAAAGAAAAATTAAATACAGAAAAAAACATTATTGAAGAAAGTGATATTATTGGATTTGAGTTTGATGAAACAAATATGAATCCTGATTTTAATATTTCTGTTGTAAGTGGTATTGATATTAATAAGTATGAATTAATTGTTAATGATAAAGACGATACTGTTTATTTTAAAATAGATGATGGAACTCCTTTAGATGTTCCTGCAACTGTAGAGTATAAATCAGGCGAAACTGTATGGTTAGAAATACCAATAGATATAGTTAGAGATAGATACAATTTAAATGCAGATAAAGAAACTGCTCGTTTAGATAAAATAAGAGCAGCTAAAGATGAAAAAATAAGATTAAGAAATAAAGCAAACGAGAAATTCTTAAGAGAAACGGAGGGAATGAATCCATAATGACAAGTATTAATTGGGACTTTATTTCAAGTCTAGAGGGTAAAGGAGTTAAGAAAGCATATGTACCTAGTGAAAACTCTGGTGTTACAGTAGCAACAGGATTTGATCTTAAAGAAAAAGATACACAAATATTAAGTGATATGGGTATATCACAAGAAACAACAAGTTTATTATCTCAATTCTTTGGTATGTCTGGTGCAGAAGCAAAATCAGCTTCAGAAAATTTTAGTTTAAATGATGAACAAGTTAAAGAAATAGATAAAGCTAGTCATAGTTGGTATGCTAATCAAGTAAAGAAAACTTATGAAAGTAAAGAGCATAAAACTGCTTGGGATCAATTAACAGAAGCAGAAAGAACGGTTATAGCTTCAGTAGGTTTTCAACACGGAACATCTTTTACTAGAAAAGACGGTTCTGAAATGAACTACATTAAACAAGCTAGAGATGGAGATTGGGAAGCTCTTGAAGCTAACTTAAGAAATTTTGGAGATGACTTTAATACTAGAAGAAATAAAGAGGCAGATTTTCTAGCTGCCGAAAAAAAAACTCTAGATGAGAAGTTTATACCAACAGATATAACTAAACAAAAGTTTTTATACTCTGAACTACCTGATGTTAGTAGAGGTTTATTTTTAGATAAAGCATATAATTATAGTCAACTACAAGAACATATTGCTGAGGGTAGAACTATTAGTGCAGCTTTAAAAGCATCGTTAGTAGAAAATACAATTTTCTCTAATGCTTACGAATTATTTACTTCTCCTACTTTTGTCCAAGAAGATGGATTTAGTATGAAGAATAATAAAGAAGAATTTGATGCAGTAATAAAACAATATAATTTAAATCCTGATTTTGCAGATAGTCTAATAGGTGCTTTAAATGGAGAGCATTTAAAATACTTAGGAGAAAAAGCTGCAAGACACCAAAAGAATGCTGAGTTGTTAGCTTCGTATGGTTGGGGAGGTATAGCATTACAATTTGGTACTTTTATTTTAGACCCTGTAAACCTTACTGGTTATGGAGCTCTAGGAAAAGTAATGAAAGGTACTCAGTTTTTAACAGGATTAACTAGAAGACAAAACTTTGTTAGATCAGGTTTAGCTTATGGTTCTATGGAGGGAGCTTTGTATGCTCCAATAGCAGCAAATAACCCTACAATGGGACTAGATGATGTACTAATTGCTTCTGCTTTAGGTGGCACTCTTGGAGGGGGTATCTCTGCTTTAACTGCTAAAAACCTAAGAAATATAGCTAGTGCAACACAAAGACAAGACTTAGTAGACAATGGATTAACCCCGTCAAAAGAAGCAGATCAAACAGTATTTAAGAATGTTAAGCATTCTAAGAAAAATAAAAAATTAATAAAAGATTTAGATGATACAGCGTTAATTGATAACGTAGAAATATTCTTTCCTAAATTAAGAAATCTTCCTGCTGCATTTGGATTATGGAGTATGAATAGATCAGGAACTTTAGGAACAAGTCTTTCAAAAAAAGCAAGATTATTTGGTTTTAAATCTTTAGAAGAACCTATTGGTTATAAAGATACAACTAAATCAGGAAAAGGAATTTTTGGAAAAAAAGTAGCAGCCACACAAGATTCAACAGTTGAAATGACTAGGGATCAAGTCCTTATGAAAGCTCATAATTCAGTCTATGGAAATGTAGGCGATGCTATGAAAGGCTACCTTAAAGAAAGAGGTTTTGGAGGTGTAAGAGGTTTCTTTCAATTTGGTCATAAAACAAAATTTATGCACGATACTAAAAGAGTTATTGTTGCACTTGGTAAACAAGAAAAGAAACAAATTTTAACTGAAGCAGAAAGAGTATTATTAAAAGACACAAACCTTATTAAAGCTGCAAATGCTTATGCTGATGGTTTTCAACTATGGGCTAAACTTTTAAGAGAAGCAGGTGTTGAGGGTGCTGAAGATTTAGCACAAAACACAGGTAGATATTATGTACCAAGAAAAATTAGTTTTGAAAGTTTTGCTGCATTAGAAAAAAGATTAGGTGGCGAAGATGGTATTGAAGATTTATTAACACAAGCAATATCAAAAGAACAACCTCTTTTAAATAGAGTAGATAACCCTGCTGCTGCTAGAACAGATAAAGATATTAAAGCAGATGTTTCTAAAGCAAGAGCATTAGCAAGAGTGATAGTGAAAGCTGCTAAGTATAATAATAGACAAGGTGGTTTTGACATTGAACAACTTATAAGAATTAAAGACCCTGCAAAATTAAAAGAATATATTGATGATGTTTTTGTAGATTTATCACAAAGTCAAAAAGATGATTTATTTACTGGATTACAAAATCAACTTAGTGTTTTAACTTCTGGTAGATTTAAACAAAGAATAAGATTAGATGAAAACTTTGAAACTGTTATTAATGGTCAAAGAGTTAGACTAGATGAAATATTTGAAAATGATGTAGATTTACTTTGGCATTCATATACAAATGAAATGTCAGGTTGGTATTCTCTTGCAGATAGATTAGGTATTAAAAGTAGAAATGCTTGGTTAAAATACAGTAATGAATTAAAAAGAGACATTGATGATGTTTACAGAGACCCTGAAGCTAAAGGAGAATTTAAAAAGTTTAAAAACTTAGCACAAAGAAAAGCAGGTGGTCAATTTATAGCTAAAGAAGAAAAAGATACAATCGATAGTTTCTTTAATAACTTAATGGGAAGATCAACAGAAACAGGAGACCCTACTGTTGGTATGAACAAATGGTTAAGAGATTTAAGAAGATTTAATTTTGTTAGAGTACTAAACCAAGTTGGTATAGCACAGCTTCCTGAATATGGAGTAGCTGTATCACAACAAGGTTTTAGAACTTTAGTAAATGAAATTCCATTTTTTAGAAAACTTGTTAGTGATGCTCAAGATGGAAAGATGTCTGATACTTTCTATAAAGATATGGCAATTATTGGTTCTTCCAATGGAGACGATTATATTTATAGACAGTTTCAAGCGTATGATGTTTTAGATAGAGGAGTATCTCAATTAGATGCTACTAAAAAAAGTTTAATATCTAAACCTGCTCAAAATGCTTTTGAAAAAGGAACAGGACACGCATCTGGTCTTATAGGTATTGACAGAAATCAAAGAAGAATAGCTATGAGATTATTTGTTCATAGATTAGCTGAAGATTTAATTGATGTTTCTAAAAAAGGAACAATGATTAAAGAAATATCTAAAGGAAGATTAAATAGATATAGAGTTTTAGGTTTAACTGATGACGACTTAGTGGCTTTAGCAAAAGAATTTAATAGTCCTAAAGTTGTAACTACTAAAAATGCTTTAGGTCGTAGAGTTTTATCTTTTGATTTTGTTAATTTTAAAGATCAAGCATTAGTTAAAAAGTTTGGTATAGCAGTTAATAGATATACTAAAAGAGCAGTCCAATACAATATGATTGGAGACACTCAAAGATATATGTCTGATGCAGCTTTAGGAAAATCAATGTCGCAGTTTAGACAATTTATTATGACTGCTTGGAGTAAACAATTTTTACATAACGTAGCTATGGGAGATTTCCAAACATTTGCTATGTTTGCTTACACTATGTTTATAGGTGGATCAGCTTATATTGCACAAGCACACTTTAATACTATTGGTATGAGCCCTAGTGAAAAGAAGGCATATCTTAAAAAGAAACTAGGAGAAAAAGGTACTGTGCATAAAGTTGCTTTAGCTTCTTTTCAAAGAGCAGGTTGGTCTTCTGTTATGCCTCCATTTATGGATTTTATGACAGGATACATAGCACCTGAATATAGATTTAATACTAGATCATCTGGTCAAGAAATGAATTTAATTACAGGAAACCCTACTTACGATTTAGGAGAAAAAACTGTTGGTATATTTGGATCAGTAGTTAAATCTTTATTTAATTCTGACTATGATTTTAGTAAGCAAGATTTAAACAGAATAATGAGAATACTTCCATATCAAAACTTATATGGAATCAACCAAACAATTAATTTTATAAGAGACAATTCTGGTTTACCAGACAAAGGACAAAAGGAGTTATATTAATAAATGGCATTTGCAATAGACACATATACGGGTAACGGCAACACAACAAGTTTTAGTATTACGTTCCCTTACATTGAACAAGCTCACGTTATTGTAACTGTTGATGGTGTAACTAAAACATTAACAACTCATTATACTTTTTCTAATTCTTCTACTATTTCTTTTGGAACAGCTCCAGCTGCTTCAACAGTAATAAAAATTACTAGATCATCTAACAGAACAGCTAGACTTGTAGATTATCAAGATGGATCAACTTTAACAGAAGCTACTCTTGACCAAGATGCAAACCAAGCATTCTTTATGGCACAAGAAGCTATTGATGTTACAGAGGGTTCTTTAAATTTAAATGCTTCTGATGAGTGGGACGCAACATCTAAAAAGATTGTAAATGTTACTGACCCTACAGCAGCTCAAGGTGTTGCTACTAAAAATTATGTAGATACTAAATTTACAGCAGATATTAATACAGTAAACACTGCTAAGACTGCTGCTGAAACTGCAAAGACAGCAGCCGAAACTGCTGAAACAAATGCTGAGACAGCTGAAACAAATGCAGTCACAGCAAAAAATGCAGCCTTAGTTGCTCAAGCTGCTGCAGAAACTGCTTTAGATACTTTTGACGATAGATTTTTAGGAGCTAAGTCTAGCAACCCAAGTGTTGACAATGACGGAAACGCATTAGTCGATGGTGCATTATATTTTGATACGACTAATGATATAATGAAAGTTTACAACTTAGCTAACACTACTTGGTATCAATTAACTTTAACTACATCTAATCAAAATAATGTTAATACTGTTGCAGGACAAATTTCGCCTACTAATAATATTTCAACGGTAGCAGGTTTAAATTCTGAAATTACAACAGTTGCAGGAAATAATACTAACATTACAACACTTGCAGGAATTACAAATTTAACAAACTTAGCTAATGCACACGCAGCAGTTTCAAATGTTAATACAAACTTACAAGCTGTTCAAAATTTTGCAGACGTTTATAGAATTTCATCTTCTGCTCCAACATCAAGTTTAAACGCTGGTGATTTATATTTTGACACAACTGCAAATGAATTAAAAGTTTACAAATCAAGTGGGTGGGCTGCGGCTGGCTCGACCGTTAACGGGACTGCAAATAGGTTTGAGTACACAGCAACAGCTAATCAAACAACATTTAGTGGCTCGGATAATAATTCTGCAACAATGGCTTACGATAGCGGATTTATAGATGTATATTTGAATGGTGTAAAATTAGCAAATGCAGATTTTACTGCAACATCTGGAAATAGCGTAGTATTGGCATCGGGAGCTGCAGCCAATGATATTCTTATGGTGGTGGCTTACGGAACATTCCAATTAGCTAACATATCAATTAAAGATTTAACAGATACACCTGCAGGATTTGGTACAGCAGGACAAGCTCTTGTTATGAACAGTTCAGCAAATGGATTAGAATTTTCTAATGCTAGTTCAGCAGAAGTTTATGGTTTCAATAAATATTACAATCCATCTACTTTAGTAAAAACAGTCACAGTTTCTTCAGTTGGTGGTTCTAACAAATATTTTATAGATGGAGTTCAACAAGACACTTTAGATTTATACGAGGGTAATACTTACATATTTAATCACCCCTCAGCACACCCATTTAGATTTTCTACAGATAGTGGTAATTCAAATGCTTACACTACTGGTGTGACTGTAAATTCTTCAACACAAGTGACTATAGTTGTGGCATCAGATGCACCAACACTTTATTATTATTGTTCGTCTCACTCAGGAATGGGTGGACAAGCAAATACACCAACACCTGCAAATAATGCAGTTCAATATATTACGACCAATCAAGGTCAAGATAACATTACTGAAAGTCAATATGCCAACTTCAGTGATGTTTTATTTAGTGCTTCAGGCTTTGTCTTTAGCATTAATTCAAATGGCAATTTAATATCAACA
>MDTG01260061.1_pt1 | contig 17131 bp, 16 predicted proteins | sample 811421 | NCBI WGS metagenome assembly MDTG01 (sample SAMN05326645, study PRJNA326480) | marine metagenome | isolation source: seawater | place: Pacific Ocean: South East | collected 2011
TATATATATCGGTAAGGCAAAGAATTTAAAAAAAAGAGTATCTTCATATTTTGGAAATTCTTTCAAGGACAGAAAAACTCACCAAATCAAATTCCTTACAGATAAAATTGAAACTTTTTCTACAACTACTGAGGCTGAGGCTCTTCTCTTAGAGCAATCCTTAATAAAAGAAAACTTGCCTCGCTTCAATATTCTCTTGCGAGATGATAAAACTTACCCGTATGTGCACTTTTCAATGGATCATAAATATCCAAGCATAAGCATGAAGAGATCAAAACATGCTGTTTCAAAAAATTTTTTTGGGCCTTTTATAAGTGCTCAAGCTGTAAAATCAACAATCAAAGATTTGCAGAAAATTTATCAAATTAGAAACTGCAGTGATACAACTTTTAATAACAGATCTCGACCCTGTATTGAGCATCAAATGCAACGATGCTCTGCTCCATGTGTAGATTTAATTTCTGAGTTTGACTATCAATCAGATATTGAAACTTCCCAACATTACCTTACATCAACAGGCAAAGAGACAAAATCATTAATGACCTCTCAGATGCATAAGCTTGCAGAGATGCAAGAATTTGAAAGAGCAAATGAAATTAAAAAAAGAATAAGAAGCTTGGATATTTTGCATCAAGAACAATCTTTCAACAGTTCTTTAGTAAGTGTTGATTTTTTTACATGTATTTCAAAGTTAGACAGAACAGGTGTTTCTATATTGTCTGTAAGAGACGGAAAGATCAGGGGCACCAAAACACATTATTTAAAAGGAAATCAATTACATGATGTTGACAACTTGGTTCAAAGCCTAATATTTTCTTATTATCAAAATAGTTTTTCACTGCCTAAGAAAATTTTTATAAATATCAAGCCAAGCAATCTTGTGCTTATACAGCAAGCAGTTAGGCTGAAATTTGGAAAAAAAATTTCAATCTCATCATACCTTAACTCCAATATGAGAAAGGTTGCTAAATTAGGAAAACTAAATGCCAATCAGGTTATTGAAAATCGAATCGATCAATCTGATAGATATTCATTTGCCTTTAAGGATTTATTTTCAAATCTAGGCTTAACTAATAAAAATTTTTCAATAGAAGGTTTTGATGTAAGTCATCATAGTGGTCAGAATGCTGTAGCTTCTGCAGTAAGGTTTTCATCACACGGGCCCGAAAAAAAAATGTATAGGCTTTTTAACATACCGAAAGAATTATCTGGAAATGATACAGGATCAATTAAACACGTTCTCGAAAGAAGGATAAATAGAGCTAAATTAAATCCATTACCAGATATTATTTTAATTGATGGAGGAGTGCTTCAGCTAGATGCAGCTTTAAGGGCTTTTTCAGCTTTTAGTAAAAAGTCGCCCATGATTCTGAGTATAGTCAAGGGTTCCAAAAGGGTAAGATCTACCGAAACAATTCTTTCTAAAAATGGAACAATAGAAATGCCAAAAGATAGTCCAGGTTATATATTGCTGCAGCAGATAAGAGATGAATCTCATAGATTTGCTATCACAAGTAATAGGAAGAAAAAAAATAAATCTATAAAGAAATCTTCTCTTGATAAGATTAAAGGTCTTGGACCAAAAAAGAAAAAGAATTTAATGAATTACTTTAAATCTATTGAGTCAATTAAAAAAGCTTCAGTAAATGATTTATGCAACGTCTCAGGAATAAGTATTAAACTAGCTATGGAGATAAAATCATTTTATAAATTATGAATCTGTTTATTCAATTACTTACCTATTTTAGGATCATAGCTGCTCCAGCAATTTTCATATTAATTACTGTATTGAATTTCTATGGATGGGCATTGTTATTATTTATGCTAGCAAGTGCATCTGATTACTGGGATGGTTTTTTAGCTAGAAAATATAAACTTGAATCAACTGTCGGAGCCGTCCTTGATCCTATTGCGGATAAAATACTTGTAGCTTTTTTAATCCTGGCATTAAGCATAGAACTCTCCAGTATCTTTGTTGGATTTGCAGGAGGACTAATTTTAGCAAGAGAGTTTTGGGTTGGTGCACTAAGAGATTTAAATGCTAGAAATCAAAATACTGAGGCCACGAAAGTATCTCCTCTTGCTAAAATTAAAACTACCATTCAATTTATAGCTCTTCTATCTTTTTTATTAGGTTTATATCTGAACAATATGTTAATAATTTTTTTATCGAATTTCTTTCTCTTTTTATCATTAATAATTACTCTTCAAACAGGAGTTTCATATACAATGGCAACATTTAAAAAGTAAGGCTGGATGGCAGAGTGGTTATGCAGCGGCCTGCAAAGCCGTTTACGCCGGTTCGATTCCGGCTTCAGCCTCCATACTATTTATGAATCGGATATGCAATTTAATCGAGAAAAATGATTAGAGATCAATGAAGTTAACAGTTATAGGGGCGGGCTATGTGGGTTTGGTTTCTGGTATTTGTTTTGCAGATGCTGGTCATAGCGTAATTTGTGTAGATTATGACCAAAACAAAATTGATCTACTTAAAGGTGGAGAAATACCGATATATGAACCTGGGCTTAAAAGTCTCTTGCATAAAAATGTTGAAGCTAACAGATTATTTTTCTCTTCAGATCTTTCACATGCTGTTAATAAAACAGATGCTGTTTTTATTGCAGTGGGAACCCCATCAAGGAGAGGAGATGGCTCTGCAGATCTATCGTATGTTCTTGAAGCCACTAAAGAAGTCGCAAAGATTGCAACAAAATATATTCTTTTTATAACAAAATCTACTGTGCCTGTAGGAACAAATAGAGAACTAATAAGTTTAATTCAATCAACTAATCCAAATTTAGAGTTTGATGTTGCTTCAAATCCAGAATTTTTAAGAGAGGGCTCAGCTATTGAAGATTTTCAAAAACCGGATAGGATTATTGTGGGTGTTGAGAGCTCAAAGGCAAAAAAGATTATTGATGAGATATACAAGCCCATTTGTTTGAGTGATTTTCCAGTAATTTATACTAGTTTAGAGTCTGCTGAAATAATCAAATATGCATCTAATGCATTTCTAGCAACTAAAATTTCATTTATTAACGAAATAGCTTTTCTTGCAGAAAAAGCAGGTGGAAGCATTAAAGATATTTCAAAAGGTCTAGGTCTTGATAATAGAATTGGGTCTAAATTTCTAAATGCGGGTCCTGGATATGGAGGGTCCTGCTTTCCAAAGGATACTAGCGCACTTGTAGAAATGGCAAAGGATTATAGTGTTGAGATGACAATCATAGAATCTGTTATTCAATCAAACAATAATACAAAACAGAGAATGGTTGATAAAGTTATTAATTTATCTGGCGGAAGTGTTGAGAATCAAATAATAACAGTCCTTGGAGTTACATTTAAACCAAACACAGATGATCTTAGAGAAGCGCCTTCACTTTTAATAATTCCTGCATTGCAAAAAAAAGGTGCAAAAATAAGAATAGTAGATCCTCAGGGTATTTCAGAAGGAAAACTGATATTTGAAGACGCAGATTGGTTTGAGGACATTTATGAGGCATGTAATGATTCCTCTATGATTGTAATTTTGACTGAGTGGGATGAATTTAAAGCTCTAGATTTAAATACGATTGCAAAAAATATGGATAGGGCTGCCATGGCTGATCTCAGAAATATTTATTCTGCAGAACAAGCCTTATCCAATGGGTTTATTGCCTATGATTCTGTTGGAACAGGATCTAATAAAATTTAATGAAAGAAGTAAATTTAAACAGTTTATTAACGACGGAAAATCATAATGATGGAGTGCTTTCTTATGTAGTCGAAACATATCATGAAAATTTTGGATATCAATGGAACAAGTTCAATAAATTACAACTTGATAGTTTTAATGGCTCATCTGAATCAAAGGACAGATTGCTCGAGCAAAGCGAGCTTTTACCAGAAGATTTTAATAATAAAACTATCCTGGAAGTAGGTGCAGGAAATGGTCGCTTCACAGAAATTCTGTTAAGTTTTGGTGCAAAAGTAATAGCTGTTGACTATTCAACTGCTATATATGCGAATTATGATAATAATCTTGAGAGTGTTCGTAGCAATAAATTAGTATGCATTAGAGGTGATGTTTTTGATCTTCCAATTAAACAAGAGAGTTTTGACTATGTAATTTGTTACGGAGTAATTCAGCACACTGGAGATAATGAAAAATGTCTTAATACTCTTGCAAAATATGTTCACAAGTCAGGCTCACTTCTTGTGGATATTTATTCAAATAGTTTAAAAGATTTTAATCCATGGATATATATGATCAGACCATTTTTTTCGAAGATAAATAGCGATGAAAAAAGAATGCGGATAGTTTCTAAATTTGTTGATCTAGTATTTCCTATCCAATTAAAAATTTTATCACTGTTACATAATAAATCTGGCTTGCTAAAATTTATAAGATATTTTGTTAACAGATCTCCAAATAGTGTTTATGGAATAAATTTATATCTTGACGGAAAAATTTCAATTGAGCATGCTAGAGAATGGTCAATTTGCGATACAAATGACGCATGGACACCAAAACATGATGATCCAGTTTCTTTTAAAAATTGGAAAAGGCTTATTAATGACCTTGCATTAAGATATTCATTTCATATAAAAACAATAAAAAAATGTGGCCAAGGGAATTGTGCTACGCTTAAAAAAGAAAAATGAAAAATGAAGTTTCCTTAGATGATTTGTGCAAAATAAGTCTCAAGAATCATAAGGGCCTTTTGGTTGATATTGATGATACTCTTTACTCATACAAAACAGCACATGAAGTAGCTCTTAGAGAATGTGCTTTGGCTTTAAAAAAAGAAATACCTCTTTTATATGAAAAAATTAATGAAAATACTTTTAAAGATAAATATAGGCACTTTAGAAATATAGTTACAGAGCGATTAAGTCCAAATGGATCATGCAGATCCAGACTTTTAGCTTTTCAAGGGCTCTTTGAGTCAATTGAAACTTTAAGTGCCCTAGAAGCAAATAAATATGCTTTATATTTTGAGGAATGCTACTGGTCAATACTAATTGATAACATAGTAAGAAATGAAAAAGTATATGACTTTATTCAAAAATGTCTTTCAAGTGGTTATCGAATTTGTGCAATTAGTGATATGCAAGCTGCTTTTCAAATCAGAAAACTTATAAAAATGCAGTATGAGAATATTATGCTCGTAACCTCAGAGGAGGTTGGAGTAGAAAAGCCAAGTAAATTGATTTTTGAATATGCTCTTAAAAAATTAAAATTAAAATCTGATGAAGTGTTAATGCTTGGGGACAGTTTCTCAAAAGATATAATTGGAGCTGAAAATATGGGTATAAAATCCTATCAAGTTTCTTTAAATGATTAGCCAGCAATTTACGAAATTTATTTTTGTCGGTATTGCCTCAACAATAATAAATTATTCGACTTTTTTTCTATTCTTAAATTTCTTTTTATTAAACTTTATATTGGCCTCTGCTGCTGGATATTTTTTAGGACTAGTATTCGGTTACTTTTTTAATAGGTTATGGACTTTTGGAGTTACTGAAAGTCATTGGATCCAGAAAATTAAGTATTTAATTACTTATACTTTCTCACTTATAATCGGTTTATTGGTTCTTAACTTGCTTGTTACAAACCTTAATATTCAATCAGAGATAGCCAACATATATGTTATTTTTATAACAACTGTATTAAATTTTTTTGGAACAAAAATTTGGGTTTTTAAAAAATGAGCTTCATTGCATTTTTTCAGAATAATAAATTAATAATAGGCTTAACACTTAAGGTATTTTTGGGAGTATTTTTTGCATCTTATTTTTTAACTGATTTATTTGCTCCCTTTACACTATACTTTGTTCAAAACTTCCAGAATCCATACGCAGAGTTCTACTTAAATAACTCACCAGAAAGTTTTCCTTATCCAGCATTGATGCTTTATATAATTTCTTTTCCATTACTTTTGGCAGGATTATTCCTAGATATAAGCATTCTCCCTGATCAATTGCATTATTTTCTTATTCGGATGCCTCTTTTGTTATGTGATATTGGAATTTTAATTATTTTAAACTCTTGGTTAAGAGGCCATTCATTAAACAAATTAATTTGGCTTTATTGGTTTTCTCCTGTACTCATTTATATAAGTTACATACACGGCCAGCTTGATGTTATCCCAATATTTTTCCTTTTTTTAAGCTTAGATCTTTTATTCAAGAAAAAAATAATTTTGTCAGGAATAATATTCGGTTTAGCAGTTTCAACTAAAACTATGGTTCTGCTTTCTTTTCCCTTTATTACACTGTATTTAATTTCACAACAAAGACATTTCGAGAATGTTTTAAAGTACTTATTTTCTGCTTCGATTATATTTTTTCTAATAAATTTACCATTTTTGTTTGATTCATCATTCCAAGAAATGGTGTTTAAAAATACTGAGCAAGATAGAATTTTTCAATTTGCCATAAGCATAGGCGAATCTACATTCTATTTTATACCTGCATGTTTGCTGTTGTTATTGATAAGAGGCGCTTTGATCAATAATTATAATAGAGACATATTTATTATGTTTCTTGGCTTTGCATTTGGAATAATATTAATTTTTATCTCTCCAATGCAAGGATGGTATTTTTGGTTGATTCCTTTTCTTACTTATTTTTATGCAAAATCAGATGACTACTCATTTTTATGGTTTGTTTTGTTACAACTCGCCTACTTAATTTATTTTGGAGTTTCGGAAAAGTCAGACTATCTGCAAGTATTTACCCTAAGTGAAAAAATTTCTAGCATATCTAGTTTATTGAATAGCATAAATATAGATGCTTCATTTTTTAAAGGAATATCATTTACAATTTTACAAGTGGTTTTAGGTGTAAATTGTTTTCAAATTTACAGAAAGGGTTTTGATAGCTATAGCAAACACAAAATCACATCAAAACCTTTTTTGCTCGGAATTGGTGGCAACTCAGGAGTAGGCAAAACAACAATTTCAGAAAATATTTCAAATATTTTTACCTCAATAAATTCTTTAGTTATTAAGGGCGATGATATGCATAAGTGGCAAAGAGGGCACAAAAAATGGGAGGAATTTACGCATCTCAATCCAAAAGCAAACTTATTGCATGAAGAAATAGCTATGCTCAATAACCTTAAAATGGGAAAAAAAATTCTTAGAAAAGCATATGATCATAATAAAGGAACATTTACAAATGCCTTATCTATAATTCCAAAGAATCTTATTATTTTTGAGGGACTACATCCATTCTATTTAAGTAGGCAACGACAATTATATGACTTGAAGATATTCATTAAACCTGACCAAGATCTTTCAAATCACTGGAAAATTATTAGAGACATTGATAAAAGAGGATATACAAAAGAAAAAGTTCTTAAGAATCTTCAAGATCGAGAGGAAGATTCAAAAAATTTTATAGAATCTCAGGCAAAATATGCTGATATATTAATTTCGCCTGAACCTCGATATCCGATTGATGATATTGGTAACATCGATGAGGAAGTTGAAATAGTTTTTAATATTCAAATGTCAAACTCAATATTTTTAGAAAATATTATTGATGATTTAAATATATCAAATAATGTAATTTCCCAATCATATATTGATGAGGACAGGCAAAAATTAACTATAACTGGAGGAATACCATCAAATATTCTTTCAGAAGTAGCTAATAAATATATTCCTGGATTATCTGATATTGGAGTTGATTATCCAAATTGGAATACAAATGCATTTGGAGTGGTCACTTTGCTTGTAACATATTTCGTTTTTGAAGCTGCAGAATATGGAAAAGAGTAAGCTAATAAAGTTATTGGTGTCTATGTCTTCAACAGTGGGAAAAGAGGTCGCTTATGTGCAGGGCGCTGGAGGAAATACATCTGTTAAATTTTCAGACTCTGAAATGGCTATCAAGTCATCAGGAATAAATTTAAAGGATATTTCTGTAAAATCAGGTATAAGCATTGTAGATTTCAAATCTCTAAATCAATTTTTAATGACTTCTGATGTTTCAGAGGATAAGTTCAGTGACAAAGTAAATACTTTTCAGACAGAAAGCACCGGAAGACCTTCAATCGAAACTGGTTTTCATTCTTATTTGGGCAAATTTGTAATTCATACTCATTCAGTGTTTACAAATATTTTGAATTGCTCTGTCGAGGGAAAAGACCAAATAAAAAAACTCTTTCCAGATGCTATTTTAATAAAATATGCTACTCCTGGAAGAGATCTGACAAAAGAGATTATAAATAATATTCCTTATCCACCTAAATTAAATGGAATAATCTTTTTAGAAAGTCATGGGATAATTGTATGGGCAGAAAACTCAGAGGAGGCAATTTCAATTCATGAAAATATTTCTAAAAAAATAATAAGTGCTTTCAACCTCCCACCTTTTTTATTTGATCAAAAAAAGTCATATTCTTTAGTAAGTGATTCTTCTCAAATACTATTTCCTGATCAAGCGGTTTTTACATTAGCTGGAGATGAGATTTTAAATTCTCCAAGTGCTCAAGAAACAATTTGCTCACACAACTATATTGTAAGCTCTATTCAATCAATAGGTTTTAAGCCTATGTTTCTCTCAAAAAAAGAATCCTCTAAATTAATCAATATGGAAAGCGAAAAGTATAGACAGAGCTTAATTACAAAATGAAATTGATTCAGCACAGAGTTAATTCTTTGGATGATCTTAAAAAAGTACCCCTTATGTATGGTGCTGAAATAGATGTAAGATATCATGAGGAACAACTCATCCTTCATCATGATCCATTCAACCATCACTTATCTGATCCTGAGACTTTAGAGAATTTTTTATCGAATTGTAAAATTACAGGACCTATTATCCTCAATTTAAAAACTGAAGGCATTGAGGAGAAATGTATTTCTTTAATTAATAAATATCATATTAAGGACTGGTTTTTTTTAGATATGTCTATGCCTTTTTTTGCAAGATTTGCTAACAACCTTCATGATTACAACATTAATAAAGATAATCTTGCTGTTCGATATTCTGAATTTGAAGCTATTGAGTATGCATTATCCTTTAAGAATAAAGTCGGATGGATATGGATTGATTGTTTTAAAAACTTACCCCTTAACAGAGAAATCTATAATCTTATTATGAAAGCAAATTTCAAGATTTGTATCGTTTCTCCTGAATTACAAAATCATTCTTTAGATAAAATTGTTGATTTTCAAGAAATCTTAGCAGATTTTAAGATTGATGCAGTTTGTACAAAACGACCTGATTTATGGAAAAATTAAAAGAATTTCAAGTTTTGATACCAATGACTGGCTATGGCTCAAGATTTGTTGATAGGGGTTATAAGAAGTTAAAACCTTTCATAGATGTGCACGGCAAACCAATCATAGAGTGGGTTGTTAAAATGTTCCCCGGTGATGAGCATAATATTACCTTCATATGTCGTGAGGAGCATTTAAAAGAAATTGATTATATGAAAAGTGAATTAAATAGGATTGCTCCAGATGCATCAATTTTTTCAATTAAAAAATGGGAAAAAAAAGGCCCTGTCATCGATGTACTAAAAGCAAAATCAATCTTTTCTGACTCTAAACCAATAATTGTTAGTTATTGTGATTTTTATATGCATTGGGATTATTATTTTTTTAAAGACTCTGTCCTTAAAAAAAATTTTGATGGTGCCTTACCTTGTTATAGCGGATTTCATCCCCACTTGATTCCAGATAAAAATTTGTATGGCTCATGCAGTGTCGATAAACATAATAATTTAATTGAAATTAGAGAAAAATTTTCATGGCATAAAGATAAAACAAAAGATATAAATTCCCCAGGAATTTTTTATTTTAAAAATGCTTCAACTCTAATTAAGTATTGTAATGAGCTAGTAGACTCTAACGATCACATCAATAATGAGTTTTATATGAGCCTTCCTTATAATTATTTGGTCAAAGATAGCCTTAAAGTTTGGTGTCCCGAAAATGTAACTCATTTTTGCCAATGGGGCACTCCTGAAGATCTAGAAGATTACCTATATTGGATTGAAAAAATTTCTTATGAATGGGAAGCCGATCAATGATTATACTCATACCGATGGGCGGAAAAGGAACAAGGTTCTCTGAAGCTGGATATAAAACTAATAAAGCATGCATCCAAACTACTGATCGTCATACTGGAAAAAAACTTCCAATGATTTTATGCGCAATGAATGATATACCTGGAATTAAAAATCCATCAAATAAAATAATTTGCGTTGATAGAAAGTTTCATGAAGAAAATGGAATAGAAAGTATTATTTTAAAAGAATATCAAAATACAATATTTATCCATGATCATGTTATGTTGGATCAAGCCTTTGGTTGTTTCTTGGCAAGAGAATTTCTTGACTCTGATGAGGAGCTTTTTATTGCAGCGTGTGACAATGGAATGGATATAAAAATTGAGGAGTTTAATAAATTAAAATCTTCATCCGATGCGATCATGATAAGTCATACAAATGATCAGAATATCTCTGAAAACCCTAATGCTCATAGTTGGGCAGATTTAGAAAAGGGCACTTCAAAAATTAAAGGGATTTCATTAAAAAAAACGGTCAGTGACAATCCCATGAATGATCATGCAACTACGGGTATGTTTTGGTTTAAAAGCTCGCGTATATTTTTGAAGTATTTAGAAGAAATGATTTGGAATAAAGATACATTAGACAATAAATACTATGTTGATAAAGTTCTTCAGTACTATATAAATGATAATAAAACAGTAAATTATTTTGACATTAATTATATCTGTTGGGGAACGCCTAAAGACTATGAGAACTACGAAAAAACATTAACTTATTGGAAAAATTTTTACTCAAATGAATCATGGCTGAAGAAAAATTAAATAGTTTATCTATAGTAATTCCCTGCTTTAATGAGCCTGAAAATATTCCACTATTACTAGCTCATGTTAAAAAAATTATTTCTGATATTGACTTCAAGATTGAAATCATAATAGTTGATGGCTGCTCAAGTGATGATACTCCTAAAATATTAGAAAATGAATTTAAACATTTAGATCCTGATCATTTTAAACTAATCCTCCAAGATAGTAGACAGGGTTATGGTTTTGATATTATTGCTGGCCTAAATAGTGCAAAAAATGAAGTTTTAGCCTGGACTCATGCAGATATGCAGACAGACTTTAATGATGTTGTTGACGGTTTTAAATTATTCCAATCAACAAAAAAGTACAATAGTTTTTCTAAATTTATTGTAAAAGGCAAACGAAGAGGAAGACCTATTTTAGACGTAATTTTAACATTCGGAATGCAAATCTGTGTTATGTGTATTCTAAAAAAGAATTTAAATGATATAAACGCTCAGCCAAAGATATTTTCAAGGGATTTTTATAAACTATTAACTAGTAAAAATGCACCTAATGATTTTTCATTAGATCTATTTGCCTTATATCAAGCCAAGATAAACGACTATAAAATATTAACATTTCCAGTTAGTTTTAATAAAAGGGAGTTTGGGGAAGCCAAAGGCGGCGGCGGATCTTTGAATAATAGAATAAATTTAATCAAAAGAACCTTTAAATATATTTTTAAATTAAATCAACAATTATAGAATCCTTCTCACTCATTAACTCATGAATACGCCAAGTCTAAAATTGAGAAAAATTTTTGAAATTATTTTAGTTAGCACTCTTTTAACCATATTTTCTTATCTTGTTTGTATAGTTTATGCATATCCATATTTTTCAATTGGTAGTATTGGAGGAAATGGAGCTTATGACGGCGAGCCTGATTATTTTGCAAATATTATTAGTACATTGGTTAATGGTCATTCTATGGATTTTCTTCATCCAGGAGTGCCAATTAACCAGATCTCAGCTTTCTTTATAGGTATTTTTTCATCAATATTAACTGTTGAAGAAATCATTGAATTCTCTAGATTCTTAGTTCTATTTTTAAATTGCCTAATGATTTATGCAGGGTCAAGAATAGTCTTAAATCAAGAATTAATCTTTAGTTTTTTATTAATTAGTATTTTGATACTTTTTCCCGCAGGCTTTTTTCTTATAGATAACTTATCTCCAAACGGCATATTATTTGGCATTTCTGTATTGTTAGTTTCAATCGGAAGCAAGCTTTCTAGCAAATTATCTGGAAACCTAATTATTTATAGTATTTTCTTGGGTATTGCGATTTCAATAAAATATATTTCATTAATTATTGTTATACCATTCCTTACACATCTTTTTTTTGATAAAAGCAACCAAGACCTCAAAACTTCAACAATTTTAAGTATCATTTTTTTTCTTGTTCTTATCTCTTTCATAACATTTTCAATAACTGCATGGCATATTCTTCCAGTAACGCCATATATACTCACCCACCATGGACTTATATTTTCTGAGTCGATACAAACTCTTAGTGATCCAAAAATAATTTTTAGCATTCTTTTTTTTCTCGTAATTTTATTATTGATCTTAAAGATTATTTTCAGTTATTTAAAAAAATATAGTTTTGAAAGGATTTATCAAAAAACATGTGCTTTTTTAATTATTTGCTTGGCTTTGGTAGTGCTGGTAAATTTTTTCAAAAGCAACTCATTGTTATCTTTTGGATATTCGCTAAGAAATTATTTTCCTATTTTAGGAATGATTGTTCTTTTTATATCCTACTTAAAGGACTTTAAATTTATTTCCAGTAAAGGTTTTTACTTTTTTTCATTTGTATTAATATTTTTCAGCTTTACTGCCAAAATAAATTTTAATTATCATGCCCATAAGGATGCCTTCAATGAGCAAAGCTCCTTTTTATCTTTCATTAGCCAATTTGAGGAATATGATTTCTTAGCTTTTTATCCACCTACTGAATTTATTTCAAGTGAAATTTTTGTTGCGTGGTCTGATTACAGATACGGCGATAGTCGGTTTAATTTTTCAGATGAAATTTCGCATTTTAGGTCTTCAATGCTTCAGCCAAAGGTGCGCATAATAAATATTAGGAAATTTACTCTTTTGGATCCCAGAAACAAACCCTCATACAAATATTTTAGCGCTGTAGAAAAAAGTAAATTTTCTACACAATCTCAAAAAAATGTCGCTATCAATCAAATGAATCTACTTACACCAAAAAATATTTGTTATGAGTTATTTGATGGTTTCAAAAGAGATAAAAAAAGCATTTTATTTTTTCCTGAAAGTCTTAACTCTTATATTGAAAAAGATGAAATTTCTAAATCAGACGATGCTTTATTGCTCGTGAAGAAACTCAAAAATGATCTTGAGACTAAATGTGCAATTAAATCTGAAATCTCTGAATCTTTTTATAAAGATCAGATTTTTTATTTGATTAAAATAAATTCTTACAATTCTACTGATTAAAGTTATCAATATAATAAATTTAAAAAGATTAATTTAATTAGTGTATATAATATGTAATATTTTTCAGCGATTTTTCGAGGGGAGCAGAATTGAGTAGTAACAAATATTTATCAATCATTGATCAGATTGAAGCAGTAAGGACAAAAAATAATAAAAATTGGATGGACCTCTTAAGACTTGCATTTAAACATGCTCCAAAAGAAGCCTCTGAAATATTTATGGAGATTTTTAAAGAAGATAAAGAGGTAAATCGTCTTGCAAAAAAGCTTCTTGAAAGTGATGATTAAAATTCGATATGCCAATTTGGATGATGAACAAGTTATTTTAAATTGGAAAAATGATGATCTATCTGTACTTCACTCTCAATCAAAGCGTCTGGTTTCAAAAAAAGATCATAAAAAATGGTTTAGTTCTCAATTAGAGATAAGACCCTGTCCAATATTGATAGCACAAAATAAAGAAAAAAAGATTGGAATGATAAGATTTGATAAAAAAAGTGACTCGTATATTGTTTCAATCAATCTTAATCCAGATTTTCGTGGCCGCGGACTGGGTTCTAAGATGCTTTTGGAAGCGGAAAAATTTTTTTTTAACCATAACTCTAAAATAATTGCTTATGTTGATTCAAGTAATCTTGCTAGCATTAAACTTTTTGAAAAATGTGGCTATAATCAGTTTTTTAATAACGGTTCTCTCTCAGAATTGGCCTTTGCAAAAAATATTTTCGTATGAATTTTTCAACTAACTTTAACATCGGGAATTTTGAAGTATCCAAAGATTCAAAGCCTCTCGTTATTGCTGAGATCTCTGCAAATCATAATGGTTCAATAGAAAATGCTATGTCATTAATACTTGCTGCAAAGGAATCAGGTGCTGACGGAGTAAAGCTTCAAACTTATACGCCAGATACTATGACTATTGAATCTAATAAAGATGATTTTTCTATTAAAGGGGGACTTTGGGATGGATATACACTTTATGAATTGTACAAAGAAGCCCATACACCCTATGAATGGCATAAAGATCTCTTTGAATATGCAAAAGAAATTGATTTGCTTTGCTTTAGCTCTCCATTTGATGAGTCAGCGGTCGATTTATTGGAGGAACTTAATACACCTGCATACAAGATTGCATCTTTTGAAGTAACCGATATACCCTTGATAAAATATGTTGCTGAAAAAAAGAAGCCTATAGTTATCTCTACTGGGATGGCTGATGAGAATGAAATCAATGATTGTTTAACAGCTGTAGCTGAAATAGGAGCATCACAAGTTATTCTTCTTCATTGTGTTAGCGGATATCCCACTCCATTTGATCAATACAATATTAATACAATCAAACTTCTTGCAGATAGATTTAATATACCCGTTGGTTTATCGGATCATACCCTTGGAACAGAAGTTTCAGTTGCAGCAGTTGGAATGGGAATAAAATTAATTGAGAAACATTTCACTATATCAAGGTCAAATCGGGGGCCAGACAGTGAATTTTCGCTAGAGCCTGAGGAATTTAAAAAATTGACAACAGAAGTACATAACGCATGGCAATCTCTTGGAAAACCTTCATTCAATAAAAAATCTGTTGAAAATCAAAACATTAATTTTAGAAGATCCATTTATGTTACAAGTGATATTTTAAAAGGTGAAAAATTATCAAATGAAAATATAAAAAGGATTCGTCCTGGCTTTGGACTTCATCCAAAGTATTTCAACACAGCGCTTGGTAAAATATCTACTAAAGATTTAAAAAAGGGTGATAGGCTAACATTAGATGATTTTGAGTAAGTTACTAAAAATAAAAAATACAAAATGAAAGATAAATTTAAAAACTCTACAATAATGATCACTGGAGGAACTGGCTCATTTGGAAATACTTTTGTCCCAATGACCCTTCTAAACAAAGATCCTAAAAAGATAATAATATTTTCTAGAGATGAGATGAAGCAATGGGAAATGGCAAAACTTTTTCAAGGAGATGATAGAGTCAGATTTTTTATAGGCGATGTAAGAGATAGAAATAGGTTATACAGAGCTCTTGATGGAGTTGATTATGTTGTCCATGCTGCAGCAACAAAAATTGTTCCTACTGCTGAATATAATCCTTTTGAATGCATTAAGACCAATATAAATGGGGCTATGAACCTAATTGATGCGTCTATTGATTGCAATGTCAAAGAAGTGGTTGCGCTTTCAACTGATAAAGCAAGTAGTCCAATCAATTTATATGGCGCAACAAAATTAGCATCAGATAAATTATTTGTTGCAGCAAATGCATATTCAGGCGAGCATGCGACAAAATTTTCAGTTGTAAGATATGGCAATGTCATGGGCTCTCGGGGATCTGTAATTCCATTTTTCCTTGAACAAAAATCTTCCGGTAAAGTTTCAATTACTGATAAAAGAATGACAAGATTTATGATTTCATTAGAACAAGGTGTTCATTTAGTTTGGCATGCTTTTCAAGATATGGAGGGCGGAGAAATATATGTTAAAAAAATTCCTTCCATGAAAGTTACAGATTTAGCGAATGTTGTAGCTCCCGACGCTAAACAAGTTGAGGTTGGGATTCGTCCCGGAGAAAAGTTACATGAGCAAATGATAGGTGAGGGTGATTCTGCATCAACATATGAGTATGATGATTATTTTAAAATTCTGCCAATGATAAATGGTTGGGATGAAGATCTTCATAGAATAAAAAAGGGAAAAAAAGTGCCTGAGGATTTTATATACGACAGCGCAAATAATGATCATTGGATGACTGATGATGAGTTACGCTCATGGATAAGCACTAATTCTGAGAAGCTAGGAAAAATTTAAATGATTCCTTATGGACGTCAGTCTATCTCTCAAAATGATATAGATGCAGTAGTTGAAGTTTTAAATTCTGACTTTCTCACTCAAGGACCAATAGTTCCAATGTTTGAGGATGCTGTATCAAAAAAAGTAAATGCCAATTATTCAATAGCTGTTAATAGCGCAACATCTGCTTTGCATATTGCATGCATGGCGCTTGGTGTAGAAAAAGGTGATATTGTTTGGACGTCTGCAAATACATTTGTAGCATCTTCAAATTGTGCTCTTTATTGCGGTGCAGAGGTTGATTTTGTTGATATCGATGCTGAAACCTATAATTTATGTCCAAATTCTCTTGAAAAAAAATTATTAGAAGCAGACAAGAAAGGCAGAATACCCAAAGTTGTAATACCGGTTCATTTATGCGGAGAATCTTGTGAAATGGATAAAATATATGAGCTGAGTAAAAGATATGGTTTTAAGATTATTGAAGATGCCTCCCACTCAATTGGAGGAAAATTTAAGAGTTTTCCAATTGGCTCCTGCGAATATAGTGACATTACAGTATTTAGTTTTCATCCTGTGAAAATTATTACTTCAGCAGAAGGGGGTATGTGTACAACAAATGATTCTACTTTAGCAAAAAAATTATCTGTTTTGAGAACACATGGAATTACAAGAAATGAAGATGATCTTGTTAATAACATAGAGGGACCTTGGTATTATGAGCAATTATACCTTGGCTATAATTACCGAATGACTGATGTCCAGGCAGCCCTTGGTTTAAGTCAATTAGAACGGCTAAATGAATTTATTTTAAAAAGAAATGCAATTGCTAAAAAATATAAAAATGATTTTTTAGGCACAAAAATTCTATATCAAAAAACTATTGATGCATCACTCTCATCCTATCACCTATTTGTTATACAAATAGAAGAATCTGATACAGTTAAATCAAAAAAAGAAATTTTTGAAGAATTAAGATCCATGGGAATAAATGTAAATCTTCA
>MDTG01007923.1_pt1 | contig 17130 bp, 15 predicted proteins | sample 811421 | NCBI WGS metagenome assembly MDTG01 (sample SAMN05326645, study PRJNA326480) | marine metagenome | isolation source: seawater | place: Pacific Ocean: South East | collected 2011
ATATTCTTCTGGCTCCACGCTGACGTTCCTACTTCACGATACTTAATACGTAATTGATCTACTCTACATGACGACGTATTCATGTCATCAAAAGTAAACGTAGCTCTATTGTGTATCACATTAGTTACGCCTAAGTTCGTGATTGGTGATCCTGTACAGCCTGTTACGTATGTACAACTATTATCATCTATACATGCTGATGCATCATAGTTACTCGCTGCTGGATCTGTACAACCTGCAACGAAACAACATGAACCATCATCTATTGTTACATTAGGATCATAATTAGTTGCCGTTGAATCAGTACAGCCTCTAGCCGAACTTATTGCAATATTTAAATCATTTTCAATAGACGAGCTTGTACTTGTTATCAAGCAATAAAGAGGACAAATAGTAGTATATGAAGTGTCTGGAAATATCACATAATAGCTTGGTGTATAATATAATTGATAATTAATATTTGCTGGCACTACATTATTTGCTATTGGAAAGTTAATCCCATATGTTGTTACAAAATTAGACACCATTGCGTCTGTTGTATTAAAGTTTGTTTCAAGACCAATAAATCTTGCTGTGTTATTACCACCAGGGCCATAAAGATTGTATGAGTTTTCTGTTCCAGATACATAGGCTGCACATGTAGCACAAGATGCACTAACAAGCTCAAGTACAACAACATAACCACTATCTAAATATTCATATACATTATGAGTCACTCCATTAAGATCAACAACAGTTATGTTAGGTGCATAACCAATGCCATTTAGCATACCATATTGTGCAGATGTGTTTATGAAAACAAATAGACAAAGTATAATCGGTATATGCTTCATAATAGAAATTTATAGTGGTCTAAAATTAGTGTTTTTTAATTTATATTTGTTTTATGGCTAAACTTAAAAATCTTATAGAGGAGTGTTGGGAAAAAAGAGAGCTTTTAGATAATATTGAATATCAAAATGCAATAAAATCGACAATCGAAAAATTAGACAACGGCAATATTCGAGTTGCTGAACTAATTGATCAAAAATGGATAACCAACGAATGGGTAAAAAAAGCTGTTATTATGTACTTCCCAATTCAAAAGATGAAAGTTGAAGAAGTAGGTATTTTTGAATTTCATGATAAAATGAAATTAAAAAAAGGATATGCCGAAAAAGATGTGAGAGTTGTTCCTCATGCAATTGCTCGATATGGCTCATATTTGGCTAAAGGCGTGATTATGATGCCATCATACGTTAACATTGGAGCTTATGTTGATAAAAATACAATGATTGATACCTGGGCTACAGTTGGATCATGTGCACAAATTGGAAAAAATGTTCATATTTCTGGGGGAGTAGGAATAGGTGGTGTTTTAGAGCCTTTACAAGCAACTCCTGTCGTTGTTGAGGACAATGTATTTATCGGTTCAAGATGTATAATTGTAGAAGGAGTTCAAATTAAGAAAGAGGCTGTTTTAGGAGCAAACGTTTCAATTACAAGTTCAACTAAAATTTTAGATGTTAGTGGTCCAAAAACTGTTGAACATAAAGGAATTGTTCCTGAGAGATCTGTCGTAATACCTGGTTCTTACAAAAAAAATTTTAGCTCAGGTGAATTTTATGTCTCTTGCGCGTTAATTATTGGTAAACGAAAGGAAAGTACAGACAAAAAAACATCATTAAATGATGCTCTAAGAACACATAATGTCTCTATTTAAATGAAAATAGGATATGATGCAAAAAGAGCATTTGAAAATCAAACTGGATTAGGCAACTACTCTAGAGATTTAATTAACATTTTCAGCTTGTCAAATCCAAAATTTCAAATTTTATTATTTGCATCCAAGATTTTTCAAAACAAAAGGTTAGATTTTCTAAAATCTAGAAAAAATATTAAAATAGTTGGACCTAAAAATTTCTTATTTCAATTATTTAAACCAATTTGGAGGTCGTTTGGTATTTTAAAAGATCTAAAAAAAGAAAAAATAGATATTTTCCACGGACTTAGTCATGAAATCCCTTTTGGGATAGACAGAACTAAAATCAAAACAGTTGTTACAATACATGATTTGATTTTTTTAAGATTACCACAATATTTTAACATTTTTGATCGACTAGTTTATTACTACAAAATAAAATATGCTTGTATGAGATCTGACAAAATAATTGCAATTAGTAATCAAACAAAATCGGATATTATGAAACTTTTTAAAATTGAATCCGCGAAAATTGAAGTAGTATACCAGTCATGTAACTCAGTCTTCAAAAGTCATAATTTAAATGTAACTAGCAAGGATTTGGGATTACCAAAAGATTATATTCTTTATGTTAGTTCGATAGAAGAAAGAAAAAATTTGTTAACATTAATTAAAGCAATTAATGTTATGAAATATAAAAAATTAGTTGTGATTGGAGATGGTAAAGATTACAAAAAAAAATGTATAAACTATATCAAAAATAATAATCTTGAAAAGAGAATTTTTTTTATGCATAATCTAAATTTAGAAGAAATTGCATTTGCATACAGAAATGCTTCTATTCTTGTTTACCCCTCAACATATGAGGGATTTGGAATTCCAATCATAGAAGCCTTATATTCAAAAGTTCCTGTAATCACAACTATGGGAGGATGTTTTGAGGAAGCTGGGGGAACTCATACAAAATATATTGACACTAGAAATATTGAAGAAATAGTAAGTGCAATAAAAGAAATCGAAAATAATCCAGCTACAAGAAGAAAAATGATTGATAATGGCTATGCTCATGCAAAAACATTTTGTGATAAATCAATGAACAAAAAACTAAATAATATATACTCAGAGCTATTTAATGGAAGCAGAAATTAATAAATGTCTACAAGTTTTGAGTAACGGAGGATTGATTTTATATCCTACTGATACTGTATGGGGAATTGGTTGTGATGCCACAATTGATGATGCAATAAGAAAAGTGTTCAAACTAAAACAAAGAAGTGACTCAAAAGCACTTGTATCAATTGTTTCCAGCTATGACCAACTTAAAAAGTTAACTCATGTAACAAAAGAAATTTTGTTTGAAAAACCAACTACAGTTATTTACAGTAATATAATTGGCATTTCAAAGCTAGCGACATCTCCAGATGGTACTGCCGCTGTAAGAGTTGTAAAAGATGATTTTTGTCAAAAATTATTGAGTCGGTTCAATAAACCTATTATTTCGACATCTGCCAATATTAGTACACAAAATACTCCCTCATGTTTTGATGACATTAGTCAGAAAATTAAAGATGGGGTGGAGTATATAGTCAACCTTAGAAAAAATGAAATTATGAACAAAAGTTCAAGTATTATTAAATTTGAAAAATCTGGAAACATTACAATAATTAGAAAGTGAATCTTAAGGAAGAATTGAATCATAAAATTTTTGGCATTGTAAAAAACGCATCTGAAAAACTTGGCTATGAAAGCTATGTTGTTGGAGGTTGGGTAAGAGACCTTATTTTAAATAATGAAAATAAAAAAGATATTGATTTTGTATGCGTGGGAAGTGGTATTAAACTTGCAAGAGAGGTTCAAAGTTTGATTCCTAATAGTAGGATTTCAACATACTCTAACTTTGGAACTGCACTAGTTTCATGTGGAGAAATGAATTATGAGTTCATTGGAGCGAGAAAAGAATCTTACAGAAAAAATTCAAGAAATCCTTTCATTGAAAATGGAAGCTTAGAGGACGATCAAAAAAGAAGAGATTTTACAATTAACTGCTTATATGTGAAATTGGTTGGCGAAAATTATGGAGACTTACTTGACCCTTTTAAAGCTCTTATAGATTTAAAAAATAAAGTCATTAGAACACCACTAGAGGCTGACAAAACATTTTCAGATGATCCCCTAAGAATGATAAGAGCGATTCGATTTTCCGCTCAACTTGATTTTGAAATTTGTTCTAAAACTTTACAATCAATCAGCAAAAATAACCAAAGAATAAATATTGTATCTCGTGAAAGGATTAGCGAAGAGCTTAACAAAATAATTCTTTCCGGGATACCTTCCAAGGGATTCATTTTACTAAAAGAAACTGGTATTCTTGAAATAATATTTGAAGAAATGATTAGCCTTGTTGGAGTTGAAACAATAGAAAATTTCTCACACAAAGATAACTTTTATCACACTTTAGAGGTATTAGACAATATTTCAAAAAAAACAGATAATTTATGGCTTAGGTGGGCTGCTATTTTGCATGACATTGCAAAACCAATTACAAAAAAATTTGATAAAAAAATTGGCTGGACATTTCATGCTCACGATTATATTGGAAGTAAAATGGTGCCAAAAATCTTTAAAAAATTAAAATTACCTCAAAACGAAAAAATGTTATATGTCAAAAAACTTGTTGCTCTTCACTTAAGACCAATAGCTCTTGCACAAGAGGTTGTTACAGATTCAGCTGTAAGAAGACTATTATTTGAAGCTGGTAAAGATATTGATGATTTAATGACCTTATGTGATGCTGATATAACATCTAAGAATCCTAAAAAAGTAAGTAGATATCTTAAGAACTTTGAATTAGTTAGAAAAAAGTTAAAAGATGTTGAAGAAAGAGATAAAATTAGAAATTGGCAACCTCCTGTTTCTGGACATGAAATCATGAGAATATTTAATATCAATGAAGGAAAAGAAGTAGGTATACTCAAAAAAGCTGTCGAAGAAGCCATCCTGGACGGAAAAATTAAAAATGAAAAGAAAAGTGCAATTAATTTTCTTAAAAGATTAAAATTAATTTGACCTCATTAAAAATAAAAAAACTCCTCATTATTTGTGGTCCAACAGGAATTGGTAAAACTAAACTATCAGTTAATTTAGCTAAGCACTTAAATTGTGAAATAGTTTCAGCAGACTCTAGACAATTCTATAAACAAATGTTCATTGGAACATGTCCCCCCAACAAAGATCAATTAAAAAAAATTAAACATCATTTTATTCATAATATCACAATTCAAAGTGACTATAGTGCAGGTCAATATCAAAAAGATGTCCAAAAAACTATTAAGATTCTTTTTAAGAAGTTCAATACAGTCATTGCTGTTGGAGGTTCGGGCATGTATATAGATGCTATTTGTAATAGATTAGATGAAATCCCAGAATCAAGAAATATAAGATCTAAAATTATTTCTAATTTTAAAAACAATGGTATTGAATGGTTAAGAGATGAAATCAAAAAATATGACAAAAACTATTACACTAAAGTTGATATAAATAATCATCAAAGGATGATAAGAGCACTAGAAGTTTATAAAATTTCTGGAAAATCTATTTTTTCTTTTCAAAAAAAACAAAATATAAAGAGAAATTATAAAATCATTAAATTTGGTATTAAAACACAAAGAGAAATCCTATATAAAAATATCAATGATAGAGTTGACTTAATGGTCAATGAAGGACTTATTGATGAAGTGAAAAAATTATATAAATACAAAAGATTTAATGCATTAAACACGGTAGGTTACAAAGAGATATTTGATTACATTGATGGGTTAATTTCTAAAGAAGAAGCCATTGATTTAATTAAAAGAAATACGAGAAGATATGCAAAAAGGCAGATTACTTGGTTTAGAAAATACAATGATATCAAATGGATTATTAAAGAGGACGAAAAAAAAATGATTGATTTTATCTTACAATCGTCACAGTGCCTTTAATCGGCTCAGCATCTTCCTTAACTTCGATATAATAAAAATAACAACCTGCAGAAAGCTCACTTCCATCTTTATTTTTACCATCCCAAGCTTCGTTGTAACCCTTAGAATCAAATACTAATTTACCATATCTATTATATACTTTAATAATTGAATTTGAATAAAGAAAAGAATCTTCAATAATCCAGGTATCGTTCACTTGATCATTATTTGGAGAAAAAACATTTGGTATACACTCACTTGTAAGTGCTGATATTCTGAATGATGTATCAACTGAGCAATTATTAAAATCTGTAACAGTTACTGATTGAAGGCCAGGTGAAAGTCCGATATTTATTGAGTTAGATTTTGAACCATCTGACCACAAAATTTGATAAGGAGGAATACCCCCCTCTGCATTGACCTCAAGTTCTAAATCCTCGTTTGAAATATCGCACTCTATTAATAGATCAAATGGGGATAAAGTTAAGCTAATTTCTTCTATTACAAAATCTTCTCTAACAGTACAACCATTCACATCAGTAACTTCGACCCAGTGATTGCCAGAACATAAATCTGCATGCTGATCGACAGATCCATCATCCCACAGGTAGGTGTATGGTCCAAAGTCCCAAAGATCAGAATCTGCAAAAACTGTAGTTGTAGAAAAATCAATTAATCCATTAGGTAAATAAAAATCTGCATTTAAAGTATCCACAATAGTACAATTGTTTGAAATATCAGTGACAGTAACAAAATATGTTGCCTCACACAATGGCCCAGCTTGGCTAGAATCACTAATAATATTAGAGTTAATATCTTTCCAAGTGTAATCAAAAGGACCGGTTGATGTTGTAAAATCAATCTCAATATTTGAGTAGTGAGTAACATTATCGTAATAAAGTGATGTTTCTAATGAGTACTGATCAAAACTAAAATACATTGAATCTGTACTTTTACAAAAGTCACTTACGATAACCCAAGCATTATTAGATTGAATATTATTAACACTAGTGCTAGAATCTGAACTACTCCATAAAATATTATAAGGCCTAGTACCACCTGTTAACGAAATACTTATATCAGCGCCTTTATTACAAGTTGGCTCAATTATATTGTATTCGCCAATTGTAAATGGAGATGGCTCAGTAATTTCAATTAATGAACTTATTTTACAACCATTCTTATCTTGTACAGTACAAGATTTTATGCCAGCTCCAGTCACTAACTGAAATGATGAATCAAAATTATGCCAAGAAAATGTATATGGAGGTGTACCTCCTGAGGGCAACGCATCAATTGTAGTTAGTTCACCTCTACAATTCAGTGGGTTTGAAAAATTATCAAATTTAAATGATAAAGAATCAGGTTCTTTTAAAAATAGTTGTTCCTGAATATTACAACCCTCAGAATCAGAGACACTCAAAAAATACGTTCCTGACTCTAGTCCATATAAAGAATCAATATTTCCTGTACCATTACTCCAATTGATAAAATAAGGCCTAACCCCGCCAGTAATATTTACTAACAAACGTCCATCGCTATATCCATTGCATGAGGGTGGATAAAAAACCGCATTTGAAAGAATCTTATCAGATTGATTAACTTGAATATTTCTATTTATTTTACAATTATTGGAATCAATAATAGTAATAGAATAATTTCCAGATTTGAGATTTTTTAAACTGTTGCCAACAAAAGAATTATTATTTGTAATGTGAGTAGAAAAAGCAGTAAATTGATATGGACTTGTTCCGCCAAAAACAGTATCTATCACAATCTCTCCAGTACTATCACCATGACAGATTATTTTTTTGACAGAATGTTGAAATTCTATTTCAGTTTTGGGAGATAATAAATATTCAAAAGTATCTAAACAGTTGTTTATAGAGTCAATAGCAACGAGTTTATAAGTTCCTGGTGAACAAAATAATGAATCATCACTACTAAAGAGCCAGTAAAAATATAATTTGTTAACTGCACCTAAAATACTATCAATGATTATTGTTACTGAATCATCAGAGCAAATAGGTTCATTTGATTGAGTAATAATTGGAGAGTAAGGGCCTGGTTCAGTTAACGTGAAAGTAGTGTCATAAAAGCATAAGTTAGAGTCAATTATTGTTAATTTGTAATTTCCACTGATTAAATTTGATATCTGTAAGCTATCAGAGCTAAATGATAAAATGTTACTTGAGGTACTAAATGAATTGATATATGCAACAGTATCACTATTTAGATTTGTTAATATTAAGTTGTATCCATAAGAATATGGTTTACCACCTGAACTTGAAATTTCTAAAATACCATTTTCATTTCCAATACAATCAACGTGATTTACATCCAAATTAACGAATATATTATTAGGTGGCTCAAAAATCACTATATTATCTCTTTGCTTTGAACAATTGTCTTGATCTTTTACTACAACTTTGTATTTACCAGCAGATAGGTTATCGAAAATTGAATCAGTTCCCACATTTATTAATGTATTTACAGAGTCATAAAATGAATATAAGTAAGGAGGGCTACCTGAATATCCTACAGCTCTGAAAGATCCAGATGAATCTCCTCGACAATTTACATTTTGATGACAACATAGTTTCATTCCAAGTGGAAATCTTATATACCAAGTTTCAACTATACTATCACCACTTGAGTCAATAATTTTTATCTTGTATGTACCACCTAACTTAGTTGTTAGGCTATCTGATGAAAGAGTTGCAAGATTGTTTAAATACATATCACCACTTGTAATATAAGCAGATGATTGATTGATAATGTCCCAATTATTGTTTAGCGTATCTAAATAGTACCATTGTGTGAAACTTTGACCACCATATGAAACCAAGTCATTAATTGTTGTATAAATAAAACCATCTTGGTTACAATTTACTCCTCTAATAGTATCACTTAAAATTTGAGAATTGGTATTGAGGAATGAAAGAGTGAGTATGAGTAATGTCAAAAAAGATTTCATTTTATAAATTTAATTAAATATTTTAAAATTTAATTACTTAAAACTTGCTCTTTAAAGTTAATTTGTAAACCATTTTTTGCAAGAATTACATTAGAAAATTTTTTCTGAGCTTCAATTTTTAATAAATCAAGATTTGTATACCTTCTGGAAAAATGACCCAGGACCAAAAGCTTAACATTTGAATCTCTAGCTATTATTCCTGCTTCATAAGCTGTTGTATGTCCTGTTTTATTTGCTATTGCATAATGTTTTTTTAGAAAAGTTGAATCATGATAAAGTACATCTACGCCCTCAATTTTTTTAATAATTGATTTTTTAAATCTTGTATCTGAGCAATAAGCATACGAATTTGCTACTCTTCTTTTTTTTGTTATTAATCTGTTTTTAATAATCTCTCCTTTTGAATTTATAAAATCATTTCCAGATCTTATCTTACTCAAATAAAAATCAGGAATTTTATATTTGAGTATTGCCTCCTTATCAATCTTTCTTTTGTATTTATTTTCTCGAAAGACAAATCCACTGCATGCAATCCTATGGTCAAGTATAATATTTTCAATTACAATTTCTTCGTTTTCAAAAATAATTTCTTCAGAATCTTTGGAAATTTCATGAAAAAAAATTGGATAATTCAACAATATTGAAGATACACTTAGCTGCATATTAATTATATTTTTAAGTTCCAAATGTGAGTATATATGTAATTCCTTCTCTCTTCCAAGTAAATGCATTGAATTGATTAATCCAATTAGCCCATAAAAGTGGTCTCCATGTAAATGAGATATGAATATATGGCTGATCTTATGTAAACTCTGTTTATTTTCTCTTAGTCTAATTTGTGTACATTCACCACAATCAATCAGAAAAAGATTTTCATTAGAATTTAACAATTGAGCGCTTGGGTGTTTGTCTAAATTAGGAACTGCTGAACCACATCCCAAAATTGTCAATTTGAAAGACACTTATCTAGTAATCAAAAATTTCTTGAATAATTGATTTTCATCAGAAACTATATTCGCTGTATAAATTCCCTTTTTTAATTTATTGTTAATTTTGATTATGTTATCATTAGAAAGTATACCGATCTTTTTTGAAAAAACTAATTTTCCAGAAATATCATATAGTCTTAAATCACAATTAGTATTTAAAAATCTAAAATCATTAATTATTAAATAATTACTTGCTCCAATTTTAGATAAAAGAATGCCGTTATTGGATTTAGACTCTAAATTATCACTTGCTGTATTAGTTACTTCAATTTCATATCCAGTTATGTACTGGTAAGATCCTGTAGCAGTATATAAATCAGTAGAAATTGGTATTGTAACAAATGGTAAAGGTGAAATGGAACCACTGGTATTAACATTTACAGCAATGTCAATCGGATAAACTCCAAGAGGATCATTAGTTGTTCCAGTAAAATAAGCGCAACTTAGTGAGTTACCAAGAATTATACAACTTGGGTCATAGCATTCAAGATTTATACCGTTTGGTAAACCAGTCACAGATACAAGTTCAAAATCATCAACATCCCAATCTCCAACATAAAAAGTTTGCCCTATTGTATCAAATGAAGTTAATGCTGAATCACCTCCAGACGCCTCAATTAAGGTAGTAGGAGTTTTAATGTCTATTGTGGCTAAATAAAGTTGCCCTTGAACCGCATTTGGTAGATTTATGTCTGTAGTAGGCCAAATTCCAAAACTAGAATCTTGATATAGAAGGTTTAAAGTACATTGAGAGTAGCTGTTTAGATAGCAAATTATTGTGATAGTAATTGTTATTATAAGTTTGTTCATATTATTCATTTTTTAATATATCTCTTTCAATTTCTTCCAGTTCAATGATGTCATACGCTTCCTCTCGAGTTGGAACAATATTAACATCAATTGTTTTTAAATGTTTGGACACAATTGCGAAAGAGCAATTATTTTTGTTTAACAACTTCCCAAAATTAATTAATTTTTCCTTAATTATATCTTGTGTCTTTTTTTCTAAGGACGATATATCAAAAATATAGTTTGATTTTTCTTTAGTTGTAGAAAATTTATTTTTTAAATCAAATGCTGAAGTTATATTAACTAAACGAATTTTATTATTTTTCATTTGTTTATTTTTTTTGCAAGTAAGTACAAAACTGCCATTCTAATTGCAACTCCATTTTCAACTTGATCTAAAATTATTGATTGTTTGCAATCAGCAACATCAGAACTTATCTCAATACCTCTATTAATCGGTCCAGGGTGCATTATTAAAATTTGTTTCTTTAATGAATCTAAATTCTTTTTTGTTAATCCATACCTCATACTGTATTCTCGTAAGCTAGGAAAATATTTAAGTTTCTGTCTTTCAATCTGAATACGTAAAACATTCACAACATTGCACCACAATAAAGCTGGTTCTAAATCTTTGAAATATTCAACCTTCAAAGACTTATAATGTTTTGGAACAAGAGTTGCAGGACCACATATACCCACATTAGCACCTAATTTCTGAAAACAAAAAATATTTGAAAGTGCTACTCTTGAGTGTAATACATCACCAATAATTAAAATATTTAATCCTTTAAAATTTGAATAATGTTGTTTGACTGAGTATGCATCAAGTAATGCTTGCGTTGGATGTTCATGTGAACCATCTCCTGCATTGACTATTTTAGCATCTACATTTCTTGAAAGAAATATAGATGATCCGGGACATGAATGTCTAAGAACAATCATATCAACTTTCATTGCTAAGATATTTTGTACAGTATCTAGCAATGTTTCTCCCTTTTTAACGGATGAATTAGTGGATGAGAAATTAATAATATCAGCTGATAATCTTTTTTCAGCTAATTCAAACGATAATTTGGTACGAGTTGAGTTTTCAAAAAAAAGATTTGCTATAGTAATGTCTCTAAGAGAAGGAACTTTTTTGATAGGTTGATTTATAATTTTTTTAAAATTATCTGCTGTCCTAAAAATCAAGTTTATATCAACTTTATTAAGAGACTTTATTGATAGAAGATTATCGACAGATAAATCACTCATTTTGGTTAGTTAAGTAAACACTTTTTTCAGTGGTGTCAAAATTTACAATAACTCTTTCATTTTCGATTGTATCAACTTGAATACCAACATAATCAGCTTGGATAGGTAGCTCTCTACAGAATTTTCTGTCAACAAATGTTAACAACTCTATTTTTTTTGGTCTTCCAAATGATAATAATGCTTCAAAGGCTGACCGAACTGTTCTGCCTGTAAAAAGAACATCGTCTATCAAAATAACATTTTTGTTTTCTAAACTAATCTCTAAATCAATATCAGAGGGAGATATGATTTTGTCATTACGTCTAAAATCATCTCTGTAAAATGAAACGTCAAGTTTTGCTTTGACAATTTCTTTATTTAAATTTTGAAGATTTTGATAAATTTTATTTGATAGCTGTATACCACGCGGTTGGATGCCAATTATTACAGAGTTTTGAGTATCACTATGATTTTCTAAGATTTCATGAGAAAGTCTTTTTAAAATAATATCAATTTTTTTATTATTTAAAATTTTTCTTTTCATTCAATTTTGTTGATAAATGAACTTTAAAATGCTTTCATTTGATATTGTCTTTAATTTTATTTAGTTCATCAAGATCTCCTAATGTTGTCTGTTTTTGAGACTTTTGAATCTTTTTAAGATTACTATTTGTTTCATTCTTTAAATTCCTTTCTTCATCACTTTTAGTCCCATTAAATATAGATGAATGAGAAATTAAAATCTTCTTATTATCTTTAGAGAATTCAGTTACTTTAAACTGAAGAGTTTCTCCGACCTTTGCATTAGTATTATTATCCTTGATAAGTTGTTTTTTTGGGCAAAATGCTTCTATGCCATCAATCTGTACAATAGCACCTTTGTCATACATTTCTTTAACAGTTCCTTCGTGAACTGAACCAACTTTAAATTTTTCAGCATATTGATCCCAAGGATTTTCGCGAGTTTGTTTGTGCCCCAGACTAATTTTTCTAGAGGAAATATCGACATCGAGAACAACAACATCAATTTGACTATTCACAGAAGTAAACTCAGAGGGATGTTTGATTTTTTTTGTCCATGAAAGGTCTGAAATGTGGATTAAACCATCTATTCCTTCTTCAATTTCAACAAAAATTCCAAAATTGGTAAAATTTCTAACATTCACTTTAAGCTTAGTTCCATTGGGATATCTCTTGTCAATATCAGTCCATGGATCTGGAAGCATTTGTTTAATTCCAAGAGACATCTTTCTTTCGTCTCTATCAAGAGTTAAAACTTTTGCTTTAACAGTATCTCCAACCTTGTAAAAATCACCAGCACTTCTTAAATGTGATGACCAAGACATTTCAGAGACATGCAATAAAGCTTCAACGCCAGCCTGTACTTCAACAAAAACTCCATAGTCAGCTAATACAACCACTTTTCCTTCAATTTCGTCTCCAACTTTAAGCTCACTGTTTAATGATTCCCAAGGATGACTGCCTAATTGTTTGAGGCCAAGTTGAATTCTACTCTTACCCTCATCAAAATCTAATATTACTACTTTAATAGTTTCATCTAAATTTACAATTTCCTCAGGATGACTGATTCTGCCCCATGATAAATCTGTAATGTGTATTAAGCCATCTATTCCTCCTAGGTCAACAAATACACCATATGACGTAATATTTTTGACAGTACCTTCAAGAACTTGACCTTTTTCAAGTTTTGACATTATTTCTTTAGTTTGTTCAACTAAATCAGCTTCTATTAAAGCTTTATGTGAAACAACAACATTTCTAAAGGACTCATTTACTTTTACAACCTTAAATTGCATTTCTTTTCCTACATACTCTTCATAATCTCTTATTGGTTTTACATCAATTTGAGAGCCAGGTAGAAAACATTCTATGCCAAATACATCTGCAATCATTCCTCCTTTTGTTCTGCTTTTAATCTGACCATTTACAATTTCTCCAGTTTCTAGTGCTAGTTTAACTTTTTTCCAAGCTTGAAGAATTCTAGCTCTTCTGTGTGACAATTTTAATTGTCCATAACTATCTTCTTGCTGCTCAATTAAAACTTCAACGTTGTCACCAATTTTAAGTTCTTTATTGTATTTAAATTCTGAAGAGTTTATTACACCATCAGATTTAAAATTTATATCTACTACTACAACCTTATCTGTAATTCTGACGACCTTTCCATTAAGTACTTGTTTGTCTTCTATTACTGGAAGAGTCTTTATGTAAATTTCTGATAATTCTTCAATCTCATCTCTTGAATAGCTTATTTCCTCATCAAATTGTAAATCTTGTTTTTTAGAAATTTCTATTGAACTTTCCATTTTATCATTTTCATTATTAACTTTCGCTACATTATCAGTGTCTAAATCCTCATTTGAAATATTTTTTTTTGATGCTTTGTTTTTGTCATCATTAGTTAAGTCAATGTTAGTATTTTGAGGGGAGTGATTTGTGTTAGTTTTTTTGTTACTCTCTTTTAGAACCAGTTTTTCAGTTTTTTGTTCTAGACTCTCAACCTCATTTTTTTGGGGCTTATTTTCCATTGTTTTTTTTTTGTATCTTTTGGTTTTAAGGATTTTCTGAATCCAAAAGAGTAATTATACATTAATTCCTTAACAAACAGATTAATTCGGGTGCGAATATATTAAATTATAAAGATATTTCAGAAATTTTCTTTGCAACTTTTTGCATTAGCCATAAAGGTGTTGATGTTGCTCCACAAATTCCAACAGAAGATTTTTGTTCAAACCAGTTTGATTTTATTTCTTTAATATCAGAAATAAAATATGAATTAGGATTTACTTTTTTACATGACTCATACAACATCTTGCCATTTGAGCTTTTCTTTCCACTAACAAAAATTATAACATGATTTTCATCTGAGAACTTTTGTAATTGTGGTTCTCTGCTAGAGACTTGTCTACATAAGCTGTCTTTAACAATAAACTTAATATCCGAACTTGATCTTTTTTTTATTTCATATACAATTTCAGAATATGATTTTGGACTTTTTGTAGTTTGAGAATATATTGAAATCGGCTTAGAAAAATCTATTTTGTCTATGTCATTTTTATTTTCAATAATTATAGCATTTCCGTTTGTCTGACCCATAAGGCCAACGACTTCAGCATGTCCTTTTTTTCCATAAATAACAACTTGACCCTGGATTTCTTTAATTTTATTATATCCATTTTTAATCTGGTTCTGTAATTTTAATACTACGGGACAGGATGCATCAATTAATTTTAAGTTATTTTTCAAAGCAAGCTCATATGTTTCAGGCGGCTCACCATGTGCTCTAATTAATACACTTGTATTTTTTAATTCTTTAAGATGATCATTATTAATAATAATCAGTCCTAAATTTTTTAACCTTTCAACCTCCATATCATTGTGAACAATATCACCTAAACAATATAATTTGTCTTGGCTTTCTAGAATATTTTCTGCCATTTCAATGGCATAAACCACGCCAAAACAAAAACCAGAGTTCTTATCAATTGTGATTTTCATTTTTTTTTCTAATTATATCAAAAGCTTGATTTTTTAGTTCTTCAAAGTTAATATTTGTATTATTTAAAACTATTGAGTCTTTGGCTTTTTTTAATGGTGAATTTTCTCTTAGCATATCTTGATTATCTCTAAATTTTAGATTTTTAACTACTTCATCAATAGTTGATGATTCGTCTTGAGACTGTTCAAATCTTCTTTTTGCTCTAATATCTAAATCAGCTTCAATAAAAAATTTTATCTCAGCATCTGAAATCACAACAGTTCCTATATCTCTACCGTCCATAACAACATTTTTATCTAAAGCAATTTGTTTTTGTTTAGCTATCATAAAATCTCTAATTTTTTTTGACTTACTGACAATACTTACAAATTCTGAAACATAATTTTTTCTTATGTACTCATCACATCTAGCTCCATTTAAAATGGTCTCAGAAATATTTTTTTCAAAGTTATAGTTATATTCAATTTTACAATTATTTATTATTTCCTCAATTTTTTTTTCACTTTCGTTAAAGTTTGAACCATCTATAGAATTTTTTAATAATAAATATGTTATTGATCTATACATTGCTCCTGTATCAATATATTTCATCTCAAACTCCTTAGATATTGCCCTTGCTAAGCTACTCTTTCCAGATGAGGAATAACCATCAATTGCTATATTAATCATTGTTTCCATTTGGGACAAAGCTACTCAAATTCATTTTAAAGTTAAAAACATTAGAAATGGAACTTATATGGTTTGATGTAATTGCATAATCAATTGTAAACGAAGAAAATTTGATTCCAATACCAGAGGAAAATCCAGATAGTTGAGTTATATTTTTAACCATCATTTGGTATCTTTTTTGAAAATTAAAACCAAATCTAAGAAAGAGATTTTTTTTAAAAGGATTTAGTTCTCCTCCTAAGTTAACATGATAAAACATTTTCTTCAAAATTGTTTCATCATCACGATAACTTTGACTAGCTTGAACTGGGCCACTAATATCGAATCTTTGTAAATCGTGCAAGGATATATAATAAGTAAATGGTAAATGATTTAAAGACTTACTCAATCCAAATTTCAATGATGTTGGGATTTTTTCTTTAATATTAGTAAATCCATCAATTTGTTTGCCAATATTATTTAATGATAACGAAAAAATTAATTTCCTCTTTTTGTTATTATATGTTAATGAGGTATTTGATGCAATAGCCATTGCACTAAAACTTTCATAATTTGAATTAAGTATCTCTAAATTGAGACCAAGTGTTAATTCTTCAATAATCATTTTACTTATGCCAGTAAAAAATATAAGCTCATCAGCATGAAATTCATTAGTTTGAAAACCGTTAATGTCGTATCCTTGAAAATTACCATAATTTAAATTTTTCATACCAAAATTATACATTGCAAAATTCTTTAACTCATTTGCATAGACGAATGAGAATAATTTGATTTCATTAGAAAGACTTAAATAGCCGAAGGCAATGTGGTTTTTTTGAGATTTATTTAATAATGAGGTAGTTTTGTGAGTTAAAGAAATATCATCTGATTTAGAAATCACATTTCCACCAAGACTTAGTGAGGTAGCTGAAAAATCAGCGTTGAAAAAAGAAAACTCTTGAGAAAAAGAATTATAATTTAATATTAAAATAATTAAAAAATGTAAAAATCTCATTAATTGATTGGTTACAGATCAATGTAATTTTTATACTTTTCATTCTCAAGACATAAATTTAAAATTTCATTCATACTGGAGATGTAATAAAATTTCAAACCTTTCAAGTATTCTGCTTTGATTTCATGAATATCTTTTTTATTTTCATCTGATAATACAATATTTTTATATCCCGACCTCTTTGCAGCTAGTATCTTTTCTTTTATTCCTCCAACTGCTGTAACTCTTCCTCTCAGAGTTATTTCACCAGTCATTGCAAAACTTTTTTTTATTTTTCTTTGACTAAAAATTGATAACAAAGATGTAAAAATAGTTATGC
>MDTG01175799.1_pt1 | contig 17128 bp, 16 predicted proteins | sample 811421 | NCBI WGS metagenome assembly MDTG01 (sample SAMN05326645, study PRJNA326480) | marine metagenome | isolation source: seawater | place: Pacific Ocean: South East | collected 2011
ACTCGCCTCAAAACTAGTTCTTCCCATAGAGCCGTGGTAGACCACCACGTTGATAGGCTGGGTGTGGAAGCGCAGCAATGCGTTAAGCTGACCAGTACTAATAGCTCAATTGGCTTGATTTATGCACTGAAAAAAATTTTTAAGATATAGTCACTAATTAATGAAAAATATATTGGCAATTATTCCTGCAAGAGGAAATTCTAAATCTATAAAAAATAAAAACATAAAATTATTATTTGGTAAGCCGTTAATATATTACTCTATAGATATAGCTAAGAAATCAAAATTAATTAATAAAATCATTGTAAGTTCTGATTCAAAAAAAATAATAAAGATTGCAAAAAAATTTGGTGCTGAGGCTCCATTTATTAGACCTAAAGTTTTATCTAAAGACAGTTCAAAAGATTACGGATTATTTTTACATTGTCTAAATTGGTTAAAAAAAAATGAAAATTATATCCCTGATCTAATTATTCATTTACGACCAACTTATCCGATTAGATCCGTTAGTGTTGTTGATAAAGCTATTAAATTTGCTTTGAGAAATAGAAACTATGATTCTGTTAGATCAGTTTGTGAACCAACACAAAACCCTTATAAGATGTGGCATATAAATAAAAATAATTTTTTAATACCAATGTTAGGAAACTTTAAAAAGGAGTTATATAATTTTCCTAGACAAAAACTTAAAAAAGTATATTGGCAAAATGCTTACTTAGACATTATTAAATATAACACTATTACAAAAAAAAAATCTATGACAGGAAAAAATATAATCCCTTTTGTTTTACCAGATAATAATATATTTGATATAGACGATAAATTTTCACTAAAAATGGTAGAAAAAATTTTTAAAAAAAATTAAAGATAAATAAAGCTTTTTCGCTCTTTATTCTGAACAATTTTTTTATCAAGATAATAAGAGTCAGACTTGATACTTGTGGTAGACAATTCCTCAATTATAGCTCCTTTTTTTGTAGAAAAAAAATGTACTTCACCTTTTTTAATTGTCTTTAAATCACCAGTTTTTAAGTAATATTTTTTTTTGCCAAGCAATAAATTAACTTTTCCATATAAAATAAAAAAACTTTCTTCTTTTGTTTTATGGAATTGAGCAGGATGTTTTTGACCTGGAAGCATAATAATGAGTTTTTTACAATAACTGTGATTAATTACATCTATCATAGTAATTCCATATTCATAGAATTTTTCAAGTCCATAATGATGAGATATTATAAGTCTAGGATTTTTGGGCAATGTTATTTTTGCTACGTTTAGGAGCCCTCTTATTTTTTCTCTAATTTTAATAATCGGTGACTGATTATCTGATACTTTGACATCTTTGAAAAAAAGTGGGGAATCTTTAGTTAAATTATTTTGAGCATTTATTAAACTAAATCTTTGCAAATGATTAGCTGTTAATTGATTTTTTTTTGCTGGAAACGCAAAGTATAAATCAGATTTTCTAATAGTTTTTTTACTTTTAATATTATTTTTTAAATAAATCCCTCTTTTAAACGAACTTAATTGCAATTGCTCCTTAATTAAATTTTTATTTCTAGATTTTACAGATCCCCATATTTTTATTGAGTTATATAAATTAGACAACCATTTCTCTAACTTTTCTGGAGAAACTGAATATTTATTTAATTTTATTTTTTTTGTTTTAACGCCTACATGTTTTTCAAAAATTTTTACCCCAGCGCCATGCGCAACAGCAGGAGAAATTTCAATTTCAGGATCTTCATGAGTTGAAAAGCCTATAATTTTTTCACCATACTTTTTTTTAAGATAATTAAAATAGGATAGATTTAAATCATGTGAAGCTGATGGATATTTAGCTACGCAATACAAAAATGAAATGTCTACTTTTCTATTTTTGAAATAAGAAGTAACTTTTATGATATCTGTCTCACTTAAGCCACCTAAACTAGCAATTAATTTTTTTTTCTTTTTTCTATAATTTCTATAAATATATTCTACAAGCGGCCAATCAGTAACAGAGCAACTTGCAATTTTTACATAATCAAAATTTTGTTTAAATACTTTATCAGCAGAACTTTCATCAAATGGAGTACACGCAAGTTTAAAATATTTTTTTGAAAATTGAATAAGTTTTTTCCATTCTTCATCAGAAAAAAAAGTAGATTGAAATCTCTTTACAAATTTATCATCTGATTTTTTATAACTATCATGTATAAAAGTTTGTCTATCTCGATATTGAAACTTTAAAGCAAAATCAATTTTGTCAGAGTACTTTTTGGTAATATTACTAAATTTTTTAATAATTTTTTTCGCATGGCTAATGCTACCCATGTGATTGTTAGCCATTTCAAGAATTACCAAAGTTTTCATAAATCAGTTACTACCAATATTTTATTAAAGAATCAAAGAATTACTTTTTAAAGCACAATTAAATAATTTTTTATTAAAAAATTCTTTCTTTTTTACTTTTTGTAAAAAAAACGTCACACTTCTCTCTAGAGAAAGATTATAATCACTATTTTCATTTACATTATAACTTTCAATTAATTTTGGTTTTTTAAAAAAACCTTTTTTATCTAAATTAATTGCAGGCCCTCTTATATTTAGGACGCTGTCATTTTGTTCAATAATTCCATTTTCGAATAAAAAAAGTAACCTTTTTGAATATGCCGAATTATAAGTTGAAAATATATTTACTAAAGACTTTTCAGGTGTTGTTATTTCCACAAGTGAAGTATCAAAACTATTACCGACACCAGAGTGATTCAATAATTTTGGCTTTTCTATTTTATGAATATCGAAATGAAAGTTAACGAGATCAATCCAATGTATTGAAATTACTTCATAAACCCCCTTTGGAGATTTTCTTATGTTAGACCTCCAATTATTCTTATATTCTTTTTTTAATGCAAGACCGTGTGAAGTAATTAAATTAGCATATATTAAATTTCCAATTTTATATTTTTTTCTTTTTTCTAAAACTTGAGAAAGTTTTGAAAATCTAAAATTATAATTAAAATATATTTTTTTTGAGTTTATTTTTTTTAAAATATTTAAATCCTTAATTGAGTTTACAGGTGGCTTTTCACAAAATATATATCTTTTTGGATATAATTTTTTTATATAATCAAGATGAGTTTTATTTGGGGTAAGAATAAATATAACATCACATTTTTTAATTATTTCAAAATCATTAACATTATAATAATTGGGTCTACTGGGTTTATACAAAAAAAATTTAATTTTTTTTCTTTTTAAAATTTTTTGAATTCTTTTTGCGTGAAAACCATTCCCAATTAAACCTATTTTCATTGAAATGTTACTCCGCACCTGTCACAAGGATTTATTTTATTTCGATCACCTTTTAGGTGACTATCCCTCAATTTAGAAATTAGTTTATCATTCCATATTTCTTTAATACTTGAATCTTTATAATTTCCATAAGATAGTTGACTTTTATAATCAGCATCGCAGGGGTTGACTTTTCCATCAAACCACACGTACATCCTGTCCCAAAAGTTTTCGCAAGGATCATTTATTGACGGATGTTTTTCATTTTCATATGTATTCCATCTTTCTAATGGAAAGCTGGCCGTTACATGGTCGCATCTTTTAATCCAAAATTCCTTAAATTTTTCTCTATCTAAATTTCTTTCTAAATCGATACCAGAAACTCTTATCTCAGTAAGAGACTCTGGATAATATTTTTTTCTAGTATTAAATAAGAGATCAGCATTTTTCACCACTTCTTCGAATTTACTATTCAACCTTAGCCTCTCAAAATTTTCCTTAATATAATGATCGGCTGAAATAACTACTTGAGTAACATTATTTTTAAAAACGGCGTGACAAATCTTATCATTAAGAAAAGTTGCGTTGGTATTTAATTTAATTTCAAAAATATTTTCTTTTTTCCCTGCATACTCTAACATTTCTGCAAGCTGTTTATGCATTGTTGGCTCACCTCTGCTAGCAAGGGAAATTGCACCTACACCTATTTCGTTTGCTTCATCAACTACTTTTTTAAATAATTCAAAATTCATAGTTCCCATATATGGCTTTCTTGTAAAAGATTTATCTGTTTGAAAGCAAAATGGGCATCTTAAATTGCAAGTTGATACAGGTTCAATAATTATATACGGAGGGTAAGTTAAATTGATTTTATCTTTACCTGATTTTAAAAATTTATACCTAAATATAATATACTTAATTATTTTTTTGATATCTTTTTGATTTTTCGTAATAAACAGTTCAGTATGTTTATTAATTGTAAAATTTAATTTTTTATCTTTAACTAGTGAATCTAGTATTTCCTGACCATATTTATCATTATTTTTTTCTAAAAAATTCTTAAAAAAAGATAAATTTTCTAAGAATATTTTCTCTATTTTATTTTGATCTACTTCTTCGGATATTGAAATTTGCTTTATTTTCCCCGAACCTAAGCTTAAATTATTATTCATATATTATTATATTAGCGTTCTATTTATCAGTATAGATGAAAATATATTATGATCAATGTTCAATTTTTGAACAATTTCAAGAAAAATGGGGTAAATCTACTATTGTAAAGTAGCGTTCTATTGTTTAATAATGAAATTCATTATATTTAATTTATCTTATGGGAATTAAAGTACTTTTTATTTATCCAAATAACCCCGGTATGATTTTACCGCCTCCTGCTTTAGCTTTGTTTTCAGCTATACTTAAACAAGAAGGACACAAAATGGAAATTTTTGATCTTTCTTTTTATTCAACAGGATTTGGAATTAATTCTGACGGATCAAGAATGGAAAATTTGAATGTTGTTCCATTTGATATGGGTAAAAAAGGTGGTGTAAAAAAAACTGATTGGAAATCAGATCTTAAAAAGCAAATTAGTAGATTTCAGCCAGATTTAATTGGCATCACTTCCACAGAAGATATGTGGGAATTGGGAATGCATGTTTTAAACGAAATAAAAGAGTTTAAAATAAAAAATAAAATTCCAGTTATTGCAGGGGGAGTGTTTTGTACATTTGCTCCTGATTTGTGCATAAAAGAACCTTTGGTTGACATGGTTTGTGTAGGAGAAGGTGAGAATGCATTGGTTGACCTTTGTAAAAAAATTGAAAAAGGCGACGATTATTCAAATGTTACAAATTTATGGGTTAAAAAAGAAAATGGAGAAATTGTTAAAAATAGAGTTGCTCAACTTGTAGATATAAATCACACACCCCAACAAGATTTGTCGATTTTCGAGGATAATAGATTCTATCGTCCTATGGCTGGAAAAATTTACAAAATAGCTCCAGTCGAAACACATCGAGGCTGTCCATTTACATGTGCTTTTTGTAATTCTCCCGACCAACAATCTTTCTATAAAAAAGAAACTGGTAGTTCTTTTTTTAGAAAAAAGAAAACCGAAAAAATTTATGAAGATTTAAAATACTCAAAAGAAAAGCTTGGAATAGAGTATAATTTTTTCTGGGCTGACACATTTTTAGCCTGGAATGCCAGAGAATTAGATGAATTCTGTGAAATGTATAAAAGTATTGGCCTGCCATTTTGGATACAAACTCGACCAGAAACAGTTACGGAAGAAAAGCTAAAAAAATTACAAAAGGTAGGTCTTAACAGGATGGCATTTGGTATTGAACATGGCAATGAAGATTTTAGATTGAAGATGCTAGATAGAAGATGGAAAAATAAAGATATTATCGAAGCAACAAATATTCCTAAAAAACTCGGGATTCAGTTTAGTGTAAATAATATTACAGGTTTTCCAAATGAAACAAGGGAATTAGCATTTGATACAATTGAATTAAATAGACACATTGAGTCTGATAATCAAAATATATATAGCTTCGCACCTTTTCATGGAACGCCGCTGAGAAAAGTAGCAGAGAAAATGGGATTAATAAAACATGACACCATTACAAAATGTCTAACAAATAAACCTCAACTTGAGCTACCAACATTTCCTCATGAGTCAATAGAAGGTGTCAAAAGATGTTTTCCTCTCTATGTTAAATTTCCAAAACATAGATGGAAAGAGATTGAAAGAGCTGAAAAGTTTGATGAAGAAGGTAATAAAATTTATAACGAACTTAAGCAAGAACATATAGAAAAATATTTTCCAAAGCCCGAAGAAGATCTCACAGGCGGAACTGGCAGCAAGGAAACTATAAATAAAGAGATTTCTCAAGTCTCGGACGATGTAAAAAGAGGTTATGCTGACGATCTAAATTAAAATAATTTTTTAATAAATAAAATTTATAAAGAACCTTTTACTAAAAAGTTAAATTTATTATATCTTCAAAATAGTACATGAATCGCATTTATTTAATAATTAAATTGATATTTCAAATAAAAATAATTTTTAAAGAACCAAAAAAATATCCATTAGTTATTTTTGATAAAGATTCAATGGTAGATTTAAGTGAAGTTGTTAAGAAATTTGATTATTTTGTAATGGCTAACAGAATACATCATATTGAAAATATTTATATTTCAGCAAATATATTAAAAATTTTTATTAAAAATTATAAAGGAAATGTAATGACAGCCTATCTTGTATCTTTACTTGAAGTTATAAAGCCTAAAGCTGTAGTTACATTTATTGATAATTCTGAAAAATTCTCAGATTTAGCAAAGGCGTTAAGCAATAAAACTAAATTTGTAGCTATTCAAAATGCATATAGAATTGATATTATAGAAAATAACTATTTACAAAAAATTAATAAAAAAAATGCTATTTTAAATAAATATTTTTACATACCTAAATTACTATGTTTCGGGCAACATAACATAGATCTCTATAAAAAATGCAAAATTAAGGTAAAAGACTTTATTAAAGTTGGCTCACTTAGATTAGCGAATGCACTAAGATATATAAAAGTTAATAAAATAAAATTAAAAAAATATCGATATGATGTATGTGTCGTTTCAGATACCGCATCAAGTTTTACACTCAAAGGTCTGATACAAAATTTTAACACTACTAATAAATCTCCTGGATTTCATTTTAATAAAGGAATGGCATATACAGTAAAGTATGCAATTAAGTTTTGTATCAAACATAATAAAAAATTCATTTTTATAATAAAAACAAAAAATAATAAAAAAAAACTAAAAAAAGAATTGGAATTTTATAAAAAATATTTATCAAGAAAGGAATTTATTTTTTTAATGTCAAATTCAACAAAAAGTAAAGTTGGTAGATTTACTTCATACATTGAAATGTTTCAAAGCAAGGTTGCTGTTTCAACAATTTCAACAATGTTGGGAGAAAATTTGGCATTAGGAAAAAAAATATTAGCATGCAATCTTACCAATTTAGATTTACTTGACTTTCCAAATGGAGGAATTTGTGCAATTAAACATTGTAGTTATGAAAAGTTTGAAAAAAGATTATCGTACATATTATCTGCAAGTAATAAAAAATATTTTTCAAAATTAAGTAAAAATAAAAATTATATAGTTAGTTTCAGTACAAAAATATCAACGATAAAAATTTTACAAGATATTATAAGAAAATTATTGAGTTAATGAGGTTTTAAAACCTTTTTTTTAATAAATTTACTTATAAATAAGATTTTTTACTTTACGTTCATAATTTGAACTATATAATGTTCAATATTTGAACATGATATGAAAGACAATCAAGATTATTTAAATTTATTAAGAAAAATTAAAAGTAAACCAGAATCTTCTCAAAGAGAGCTTGCAGAAGAGCTTGGCTTTAGTTTAGGAAAATTAAACTATTGTCTGAATGCTTTAAAAAATAAAGGTTTAATTAAAATAAATAACTTTAGAAAAAATCCAAACAAAATTAATTATATTTACGTTCTTACACCCAAGGGAATTTCTGAAAAAACTAAACTTACAGTTAATTTTATGCGAAGAAAAATGCGTGAGTATGATGAACTTAAAAAGGAACTGAAGGAAAAATAAAAATGTGGGTAGTCTTAAAATTTGAAAAAAATAATCTAGAGTTTCTTAAAAAAGAGCTTAGAGAAAAGTTTGGAGAAGATTGTACTATTTATAATCCAAAATTTTTTATTCAAAAATGTATAAATAATAAACGTGTTTATAAAGAATTTAATCTATTAGGTGATTATTTATTTTGTTTTCATAAAAATTTTAATAATCAGAATTTTATAAATAATTTAAAATTTACTAGAGGATTAAAGCATCTACTAAATGGACATCTACACTCCCAAAATGAAATAATTAGTTTTATAAAGAAATGCAAAGATTCAGAAAGTAAAAAAGGATACTTAACTCAGAACTTTTTTGAATTATATATTAACTCAAAATACCAGTTTACGTCCGGTCCTTTCACAGAGATGATTTTTAAAATAATTAATTTACAAAAAAATAAAATTGATATTTTATTGGGTAACATAAAAACGACTATTAAAAGAAACGATTTTTTATTTAACCCTCTTTAAAAAAAATAATGATAAATATATTAGTCGCAAAAGAGCATTTTGCAAAGTGCGGAGCAGTGCTCAATTTTAAAAATTTTTCTTAAAATGTATAATAAAATTAAAACTATACTGTCTAAAAAACAGTTAAGATACTTCTACTTTTTTATATTTTTATCTTTCATAGCTATGATTTTAGAAACAATGGGTATTGGTCTTATAATACCATTTATGCAAACACTTATTGATGATGATATAAATCATAATTTTATAAAATTTTTTAATATTTTTAATATTTATCCTACATCAAAACAAAATTTAATTTTTATTTTAATACTCATTCTTGCTTTGGTTTATACGCTCAAAGCTTCTTTTTTAACATTCGTATCATATGCACAAAATAAGTTATTTGCAGATACGAGGGTTTCTCTTTCTAATAAACTTTATGACATATACTTAAATAAACCTTATAGTTTTCACTTAAATAATAATTCATCCAAACTTATTAGAAACATTAATGAAATTAATCTCATTGTTTATATATTAAAAAGTTCAATTTTATTAATTAATGAATTAATTGTTTTTTTAGGCATATCTGCAATTGTGATATTTTATGAACCATTAGGATCATTAGTAGTTATATTATTTCTTGGGTTTTTTGGTTTTTCATTTTTCAAGAAAGTACAAATCAAAGCAAAAGAATGGGGCAAAACAAGACAAGTTCACGCTGGTTTAAGTCTAAAATATTTACAAGAAGGCTTTGGATCTATTAAAGACATAAAAATTCTTCAAAGATCTAGTGAGTTAATAAAAACTTTTACATCAAATAATAAAATTTTAAATACATGTGAGGTTAAACAAAACTTTGTAGATTCTTTACCAAGACTTTGGCTAGAATGGTTAGCAGTTCTTGGTTTTATTTTGTTGATATTTATTACGATTTTTCAAGGAAAGGAACTATCTTATATTGTTCCCTTGTTAGGTTTATTCGCAGCAGCAGCTTTTAGATTGATGCCGTCCCTTACTAGAATAATGAATTCAGTCCAGGCTATTTTATATAACCGCGCGGCGATAGATTCTGTTTACAAAGAATTTAATCAACAAATACCTCAAAATTCTATTGGCAAAACTTCAACTAAAAATCTTTTGTTAACTAATGAAATTGTTCTTAAAAACGTTAGTTTTAAGTATTCAGAGTCTGGTAGTTTTATTTTAAAAGATATAAATCTAAACATTAAAAGCGGAACAACAATTGGTTTTATTGGGGAAAGTGGAATTGGAAAAACAACTTTAATAAATTTAATCTTAGGTCTAGTAAAACCTACCAATGGAACAATACATGTAGATGGTATAAATATTTTTGATAATATCAAAAGTTGGCAGCATCAAATAGGCTACGTTCCTCAAAATATTTATTTAAGTGATGACACAATTAAAAAAAATATTGCATTTGCTTTACCTGAGGAAAAAATTGACAACAATGCCGTTCACAAAGCTGTAACTTATGCAAAACTAGATAATTTAATAAATAATTTAAGCGATGGCTTAAATACAAAAGTTGGAGAGTTTGGTGATAGAATTTCAGGTGGACAGAGGCAACGAATAGGTATTGCTAGAGCATTATATACCGATCCTAAAGTTTTTATTTTAGACGAGTGTACTAACTCACTTGATCTTAAAACAGAAAAACAAATAATTAATGAAGTAAACTCTCTAAAAGGGAAAAAAACAATTATTATGATAGCGCACCGTTTATCAACTTTAGAAAACTGTGATCATATATATAAAATAGATCAACAAGGAATCAAACTTGAAAAAAATTTCAGCTAATTTTGTTGTAAATACAATTCAGAAAGTTATAGGTAAAGGCACCCACAAACTTCATGAACCTTTATTTTATGGAAAAGAATTAAGATATTTAAAAAATACAATTAAACAAAATTTTGTATCTTCATCAGGAAAATATGTTAATAAATTTGAAAATAAAATTAAGAATTATACAAAGGCTAAATTTGCAATAGCAGTGGTTAATGGCACTCAGGCAATTTATATTTCACTTAAGGCATGTGATGTAAAAAAAAATGATGAAGTTTTAGTTCCAGCTTTAACATTTGTAGGAACTGTAAATGCAATAAGCCAATTAGGTGCTGAGCCACATTTTGTAGATTCCCACATAGAAAACTTTGGAATTGATTGTTTAAAGTTAGAAAATTATCTTAAAAAAATTGTAAAATTTAAAGGAAAAAGAAGTATAAATAAATTTACTGGCAAAACGATTAAAGCAATTATTCCAGTTCATGTTTTTGGTCATCCTTGCAATATCAGAGATATTATTAAAATTAGTAAAAAATTTAATTTAGTTGTAGTTGAAGATGCAGCAGAAGCTTTAGGTAGTTTTTATAAAAAAAAACATCTTGGTACATTTGGTGATACTGGTTGTATTAGTTTTAATGGAAATAAAATTATAACAACAGGTGGCGGCGGTATGGTAATAACAAATAAAAAAAAGTTAGCAAAAAAAATTAAACATTTAACAACAACGGCAAAATTAAATCATAAATGGGAATATATTCATGATGAAATTGGCTATAATTTTCGTATGCCGAATTTAAATGCAGCATTAGGTTTGGCGCAATTAGAAAAAATTAATATCTTTTTACGTGCAAAAAGAGACTTATTTAAAAGATATTACAAAGCTTTCAGAAACATGGATGGTATTTCATTATATAAAGAAACAGATAATTCAAAAAGTAATTATTGGTTGCAAACATTAATTTTAAATAATGATAATATTAAATTAAAAAATAAAATCTTAAAAAAAACACACGAAAAGTCAATTTACACTAGACCTGTTTGGAAATTAATTAGTGAGCTTAAACCTTACAAAAAAAAACAAAAAATGAATTTATCTGGTTCTAAATCTATCTATAGAAAAATAATAAATTTACCAAGTAGTCAAAGTTTAATTTTAAAGTAAAATAGTGAAAAAAATTATATTAATAGGAGCGGGCGGTCACTGTACATCTTGTATAGATGTAATTGAAAAACAAAAGAAATTTAATATCATTGGTTTAATAGATAATAACAAAAAAAAATCACTATTAGGGTACAAAATAATAGGTAGCGACAAGGAAATAAAAAAATTTTCTAAAAAAGTCTATTACGCTTTAGTTACAACAGGTCATATTAAAAATTCAAAAATTAGGGAAAATTTATTCAAAAAATTTTTGAAAAATGGTTTTAAATTTCCTGCAGTTATCTCTCCATTATCATATGTTTCAAAACATGCTTCAATAGGAGATGGAACTATTGTTATGCATGGAGCTATAATTAATGCTGGAGCAAAAGTTGGAAAAAATTGTATTATTAATAGTAAGTCTTTAATTGAGCATGATGCTATAATTGGTAATCATTGCCATCTATCTACAAGGTCGACAATTAATGGAGGCGTCATAATTCAAGATAATTCTTTTATAGGAAGTAGTTCAGTTATTAAGCAAAATATTAAAATTGGTAAAAATTCTTTTGTTAATGCAAATTTATTTGTGAAAAAAAATTTAAAAAATAATTCAAAAATATTATGAAAAAAAGCAAAACAATAATTATTGCTGAGATAGGAGTAAATCATAATGGCAGTATTAAACTTGCAAAAAGATTAGTTGATGTAGCAAAAAAATCTGGTGCTAACTTTGCAAAATTTCAAACATTTAAAGCAGAAAATCTAGTTAGAAAAAATACTAAAACTGTTAAGTATCAGGCGGATAATACAAAAAAGAAACAAACACAATTTAATTTACTGAAAAAACTTGAACTTTCAAAAATTGAGTTAAAAACAATTATAAATTATTGTAAAAAAAAGAGAATTTACTTTATGTCGAGTCCATTTGATTTAGAAAGTTTAAAATTACTTAAACATTTAAAAATTTTTAATATAAAAATAGCTTCTGGAGAAATAAATAACTACATTTTATTAAAAAATATTGCAAAAGTGGCCAAAAAAATTTTTATTTCATCAGGTATGTCAACTTTGAAAGAAATTTCAGAAGCTTTAAAAATTTTAGTTAAAAATGGTGCCAAAAAAAAAAATATAGTTCTTTTACACTGTCATACAGATTACCCAACTCAAGTTAAAGATGTGAATTTGAATGCAATGGTAAGCATGAAAAAAAAATTTAATGTTAGTGTTGGTTATTCAGATCATACAGTTGGAAATGAAACTGCTATCGCTGCAGTAGCTCTTAAAGCAGAAGCTTTAGAAAAACATATAACTTTGAACAAAAAAATGATTGGTCCTGATCATAAAGCAAGCATGGAACCTAAGGATTTTTCTAATTATGTAAAATCAATTAGAAATACTGAGATTTTACTTGGTAATAAGATCAAAAAACCGACCATTTCAGAGATAAGAAATAAAAAAATGGTAAGAAAATCAATAGTGGCAAAAATAAATATAAAAAAAGGTGAGAAGTTTTCTGAATATAACACTACATGCAAAAGACCTGAAGGTGGAATTTCCCCCCTTTATTGGAAAAAAGTAATAGGAAAAAAATCTAAAAAAAATTTTTACGTTGACGAATTTATATTTTTATAATGAAAATTTGCATTATCACCAGCACTAGATCAGATTTTGGATTACTTAAAAATTTGATTTTTGAAATAAAAAAAAACAAAAATTTTATAATAAAAGTTATTGCATCCGGTAATCACTTTTCAAAAAAATATGGCTACACTTATAATGAAATTAAAAATAGCAAAATTAAAGTAGATGCTAAAATAAAATGTAAATTTAACTCTGATGATCCTGCTGGTATATCAAATGTTATGTCTAAATGTATGACTGATACAACAAGATTACTAAAAAAAATGAAACCAAATCTATTAATAGTACTGGGAGATAGATATGAAATTTTAGCTTCAACTATTTCTGCATGTCTTAGTAGAATTCCTGTTGCCCATATTCATGGTGGTGAAGTTACATCAGGAGCACTTGACGACGCTTTCAGACATTCGATAACTAAAATGTCAAATATACATTTTGTTTCAAATAAAATTTATAAAAAAAGAGTTATCCAACTAGGTGAAAATCCAAGAAATGTATATGTAGTTGGGGGCCTGGGAGTTGATAGTATAAGTAAGACTAAATTAGTTTCAAAAGAAAAACTTGAAACGAAATTAAAAATTAATTTAAATAAGAAAAATTTTTTAATAAACTTTCATCCTGAAACTAAAAATAAAAATAAATCAAAAAAAAATATAAATCAATTATTAGCTGCACTAAAAATTTTTAAAAAAGTTAATTTAATTTTTACTTCACCTGGAGCTGACCTTGAAAACAAAAATATTATAAACGCAGTTGTAAAATTTTGTAAAAGTAGAAGAAATGCATTTTATTTTAAATCTCTAGGGCAAATTAATTATTTTTCATTACTTAAATGTGTTGATGTGATGATAGGTAACTCTTCAAGCGGTATTCTTGAAATGCCATATTTTAGGAAAGGGACTATAAATATTGGTGATCGACAATTAGGAAGAGTTCAAGCAAACAGTATAATTAACTCAAAAATAAAAAAAAAAGATATTATTAGGGCTATTAAAAAAATATTTTCCACAAGTTTTAAAAGAAAAATTATAAAAAATAATTTTATGTATGGACCGCCAGGGGCCTCAAAAAAAATTACAAAAATTTTACAAAAAGTAAACTTAAATAATTTAAACAAAAAATTTTTCTTTGATCTAAATCAAACATATTAAAATGCTGTTTTGGTGTAAAAATTGTATTAATAATTCTGAAAGACCGAGAATAACTTTCGATAAAAGGGGTTGGTGTAATGCATGTCAATGGTCAGAAGAAAAAAAAAGATTAAATTGGGATAAAAGAAGAAAAGAACTTAAGTCTATTTTAAAAAAATATAAATCTAACGGAGACTACGACTGCATTGTTCCTGTAAGCGGCGGCAAGGATGGCACCTATGTTACCCATAAACTTAGAGATGAATTGGGTTTAAGACCTTTAACAGTTACTTCTCGTCCACCACTAGAAACAGAAATAGGAAAAAAAAATATATCAAAATTTTTAGAACATGACTTTGATCACGTACATGTAACTGCAAATTACAAAACAATGAGGACTCTAAATAAATTAGGCTTTATTAAAAAAGGGTCACCATACTATGGTTGGCTAGTTTCAATATTTTCTGTAGTTATAAGGGTAGCTATACAACAGAAAATAAATTTAATTTTTTACGCAGAAGATGGTGAAATTGAATATGGAGGATCCACTAAAAATAAAAATAAAGCAATATTTGATGCACAATATATGATTAAAAATTATTTTGAGGGTGGATATCACGAGATACTAAAACAAAGCAAATTAGATAAAAAAGATTTATATTGGTTTAAGTTTCCTGAAAATGAAGTAAGAAAAAACAAAATTGCTTTAACTCATTGGTCTTATTTTGAGCCTTGGGATTCATATAGAAATTATTTAGTTTCAAAAGAAAAATATAATTTACAAGAAAAAGAAAATCAAAATCCTGGGACATTTACTAATTTTGCTCAAAATGATCAGGCACTATTTTCTCTACATACGTATTTAATGTATTTAAAGTTTGGTTTTGGAAGAGCCACTCAGGATGTTGGTATAGAAATTAGAAGAGGAGCCATGACACGGGATCAAGGTATAAATTTGGCGAATCTATATGACAATCATTACCCTGAAGAATTTATAGATCAATATTTAGAATATTATAAAATGAGTCATAAAGAGTTTAGTAAAGTCATAGATTTTTGGGCAAACAAAAAAATATTTAAAAAAGTTAAAAATAGATGGATGCCCAAATTTAAAATATCTTAAAAAAATTTTTCATAATGAAAAAAAAATGTATTGGTATAATTGATGCAAAGTTTGGTAATCTTGCATCTGTAATAAATGCTGTAAAATATTTAGGCTATAATTATAATTTATTAAATAAACCTACAAAGATAGAATCTTATTCACATTTTATACTGCCCGGTGTTGGTTCGTACAATAAAGCAGCAAAAAAATTAAGTTCTCTAGGTTGGTATCAGGCAATTAAAAACTTAACTGATGCATCTATTCCTTTACTTGGAATTTGCTTGGGAATGCAGCTGATGTTTGAGGAAGGAGAAGAAAATGGAAAAATAAAAGGTTTGGGGCTTTTTAAAGGTAAGTGCAAACTTTTTTCTAAAAATAGTAAGCTAGCTTTACCCCATATGGGTTTTAATCTAGTCAATCACAACAAGAGTAAGATTTGGAACAATATTCCTAACCCTTCACCTTTTTATTTTTTACATTCTTACAGAATTAAAGATGCAGAAGACAATGCTTTAGTTTCAAAAACAAATTATGGAGAAAATTTTATATCTTTTATTGAAAAAGAAAAAATTTTTGGTGCCCAATTTCATCCTGAAAAAAGTCATAAGCTTGGATTAAAATTAATAAGTAATTTTATCGAAAAAATTTAATGCTATATAAAAGAATAATATACGCTTTGCTTTATCGTGATGGTTTTTTTTATTTAAGTAGAAATTTTAGACTTCAAAAAGTAGGTGATGTAAATTGGCTAAAAAATAATTTTGGTTTCGGTGAAACGTGTAATTTTATTGATGAATTAATAATCTTATTGGTTGCCAAAAGTCCAAGCAAAAAAGAAATCTCACAATATTTTAATGATGTAAATAAATTAAGGGAAAATATATTTGTTCCTATTACCTTAGGTGGTGCAGTAAGATCTTTCGATAACGCCAAAGAATGTTTTTCTAATGGTGCTGATAAAATTTTAATTAATTATCTTGCTCATAAAAATAGCAAAACATTAAAAAAAATTTCTAGTATCTATGGGGATCAAGCTCTCTCGTTAATGGTAGATTATAAAAAAATAAATGGTATTAATTTTTCTTATATGAATGCGTCTGTAACTCAGTCAAAGCTATTGACTAAGTATCTCAGAGATATTAAGAAAATGGATTTTGGCGAATTAATTATAAATTCAATACAAAAAGATGGAACTGGCACCGGTTTAGATTTTAGTTGTTTAAATGATTTGCCAAAAGGTTTTAATAAGCCTATTTTAGTAATGGGTGGGGCAGGAAAACCAGAACATTTTGTAAAAGCTTTTGAAAACAAAAATATTTCTGGTGTTGTAACTGCTAATCTTTTTAATTTTCTAGGTAACGGACTTAGATTAGCAAGAGAATATTCTGCCAAAAGTGGCGCAAAGCTTATAGAATTTAACTAAATTATTTATGAAAAAACTTAAACCATACTTAGCGTTTGAACACTTTAGCTTAGCAAAAACAATTAAGATAATGCAAAAAAATGGTCAAAGGTGCTGTGTAGTTGTAGATAATAATTATCGACTGCTAGGCACTTTGAGCGAGGGAGATGCAAGAAAAGCAATTGCAAAAAAATCAAATTTAAAAAAGAATATTATGAATTTTTGTAATAAAAATTCAAAATATTTTATAGATGGTAATTACAATTCTACAGATGTAAAAAAAGTTTTTTTTAAAAAGAGATATGATTTAATTCCAGTTCTAAACAAAAACAAAATCGTAAAAAAAATTCTTTTGTGGCATTTATTATTTGGCGCAAAGAAAAAAAGAGATAAAAAATTAAATATAAAAACAGTTATAATGGCAGGAGGCAAGGGGACAAGATTGAACCCACTTACTAAAATCCTTCCTAAACCTTTGGTACCAATAAAAGATAA
>MDTG01266438.1_pt1 | contig 17127 bp, 18 predicted proteins | sample 811421 | NCBI WGS metagenome assembly MDTG01 (sample SAMN05326645, study PRJNA326480) | marine metagenome | isolation source: seawater | place: Pacific Ocean: South East | collected 2011
CGGTCGATGGTTCCAGTAGTGGCTATTCGGAGGCCTCCGGTGAGTTCTCCCTCTGTTATGACGTCAAGAATTGATAAGGAAAATGCTAGACCTGCGGAGGGGCCACGAACGTTGCCTACGTCAATGGTTATTTCGAAGGGAACGTCTGCGCGTACAGGTGTCTCAATGACTACCCCTAGGAACCCTACTCCTTGTTTTTCTGGGTGTTCTGCGAGTGAGATGGTTTCGATTATTGACGACGCATTTTCATCTGCTCCTGAGCCACCGAGGGCAGATGGTGACCGCATGTACGTAATTTCGACAGCATCTCCCGGTTGTTTTTCTTGAATGAGGTTCCCTAGATCTTCGGAATTTTGAACTTTTTCTCCATTGACATCAACGATGAGGTCACCTAGCTGAAGGGATTTTTCGGCTGGGCTTCCTTCAACGAGTCGGATGACAAATGCCCCGTCAACTTCTGGGACTATTTCGTACCCTAGGAAATTGAGTGCTACGAGCGCTGCAGTGCTTTGAGATTGATCCATCTGAAATTGAGTGACTTTTCGTGTTTCACTGACGGTTCTGTTGCCATCTATGACAGAGGGGCTTATGAGCTGTTTCGTTTTATCTCTTTTAGCCTTCCACCATTGCCAGATTGTGGTTTCGCGTTTAATTGAAACAGTGGTGTATGCGATCTCTCCTTCAGGTGGATACGTGTCTGTTCCATCAACAATGATTGCTTGCGCCGTGTTGTTTGCGCTTCCTGGCGAAAGAATGTAGCTATCATCACTCACCCATGAAGCAGGAGCAAAGCGAATAAATAGTACAGCAGCGATAACAAGAAGAAATATCCCAAGGGGGATAATAGAGTAACTCGTTCCGAATTTACGAACTTTGGAAGAAGGGAGTTCTTTAGCCGTGTCTGAACTTATTTCCTCTATCGGATCTTCGTCATCTAAATTCGAAGTTTCTATTGAGTCTTCGGTATCCACTTACTTCTCCGTATAGGTTTCCGCCATACACTTTGCCACGTTAAGCGGCAGATTCCATTGCAGCTGGCAATTTATCTTTTTCTTGTCATTAAAGAAATAACCATACAAGTAGAATATGGTTAATCGTTGAGAGGTATGAATGCTCAGTACACCTAGAAGGCCGATCGCGAGAATGTTCACTCAACGTGACCCTTTGGCCAAACATAGGGCTGTTACAGGGTTAGGTGCCCGTATCAGGTGGTGGCAGCGGATAGGAAGCCTTATCGGTGTTGCCATACTCGTTGGAATAATGGGTGTGCTTTTGGCTGCAGGTATTGGATTGGTCGTAATAGGCGGTCGGGTTCTTTTGGATGTCCTTGTTAGTTGACGGTAATGTCTTTTTTGCGCCCTGATGGAGATTCCGAAGTTCATGCGGTCACGCGTATTCGTCAAATAATCATTGAGTCTTCCTTAAATGGGGACTATTCGCATGCCGTTGAGTGTCTTCAACACTCTGAGCCAAAAGTTCGAGCTACTGCGTTCACAATTTTAGGAGCCGAAGGAAAGCTTGATCTAGAACTCTTAGAGGCGGCCCTGTTGGATACTTCATCTGAGGTTCGGCGTGCACTTGTCCATTTGATTTCAACGAATCATGAGATCCCAGCGATGAAGTTTTTACTGGATGAAGACCCTTCGATCGTTGAGATAGCGTGCTGGGCTATTGGGGAACGTGGAGAAGCGGCAGGGGAAATTCTCGAAGTGTTAAAAGAAATCACAGAATCGCATAGCGATTCATTATGTCGAGAATCAGCAGTGGCTGCTCTAGGAGCTCTTGGAAACAGGGAAGCCTTGGGAAGTATTCTCAAAGCGGTTGACGATATTGCTACTGTTCGACGCCGTGCAGTTTTGGCCTTATCTCCTTTTGATGGCCCTGAAGTTGAATCAGCGATAACTAAAGCTTTAGAAGATCGAGACTGGCAGGTTCGTCAGGCTGCTGAGGATATCTCGAAATAGACTCTGGTTGAAGTTTATGTGTTCAGTTATCTTCTGTGGCGGGCGTTTGGGTCATCCATAAACATCGCTCGCACAGATTCGAAAGATTCGATGCAGCGTCCAGCTCCGAGAACAACAGCTTCGAGGGCATTTGGGACAATATGGACGGGGACTTCTGTTATTTCAGAAATTCGTGTATCAAAGCCTTTAAGGAGAGAACCTCCTCCAACCAAACTTATGCCTTGCACAATGATATCTTGAGCCATTTCTGGAGGAGCTTTTGATAGGCATGACGTAACAGAATCGACCATGGTTGATACCGGTTCATCAATCGCTTCACGTATTTCTGATGGGCTTACAACTACAACTTCTGGAAGGCCACTAGAAATATGTCTTCCCCGTACTTCTGCGCGTAGTTCACCCTCGTATGGACTAGCGGACCCAATTGTGAGTTTTATTTCCTCAGCGGTTCGTTCCCCTATCGCTACTCCGAATTCTTTCTTAATGAAGTTTTGAATTGCGGCGTCAAGATCGAACGACCCGACACGGACAGCTTCGAGAGCGACAACTCCCCCCATAGAAATCAACGCTGTTTCACTTGTCCCTCCACCTATATCCACTATTAAGTTTCCGATAGGTTCGTTGATTGGGAGACCGGATCCTATCGCTGCAGCGAGTGGTTGTTCTATTAATCTGGCATCGACGGCTCCTGCTCGGCGTGCAGCTTCGGTCACTGCTCGGCGTTCAACTGCGGTAATAGCTGAAGGGACACATATCACGACTCTCGGGCGGGTAAAGCGGCTAACTCCTACGCGTTGTAATAACAGGCGGATCATGCGTTGAGTGACTTCGAAGTCCGTTATTGCCCCATGCCTTAATGGACGAACAGCAACGATGTGACCTGGAGTTCTTCCTATCATCTGCCATGCTTCGTCTCCCATTGCGAGCACTTCATTTGTTTTGTCGTTGAGGGCAATAACAGATGGCTCGTTTAAGACTATTCCTCTTCCGCGGGCGTAGACGAGAGTATTAGCTGTTCCGAGGTCAATTGCAAGATCGCGTGCCAAAGTTAGCTCCCTTCGTTATCTCTATTATGCGGGGCAATGGCATCAAGATGTGCACGGAATTCTTCTATAGAGGAATTAAACGTTTTTTTTCGTTCACGCTGAAAAACCCAGAGCAAGAAAGAAACAAGTAGAAAAATTGCAAGAGCTCCTGCAAGGAAAAGAAGTGGATTCATGTATGTGTTTCTCTCTGGGGTAGTGACTTCATCTTTTTTCTAGCTCTTCGATTTCTCTTAGATGTTGTGGTTCCAGTCCCCAACTCTTCCCATCTTCCCATTGTTCGCGTTTCCAAATAGGTACAGTAAATTTTAGAGTATCAATGCAAAAGCGTGCTGCGTGAAATGCATCATCACGATGTGGAGATCCTACTGCAACAATGACGGCTGCTTCACCAATGTCTACAGGTCCTACTCTATGTAATAGGGCAACCCGCCCTATTGTCGGCCATTTCGATCTGGCTTCTTCAACGATACGTTCCATTCTGAGAACAACTTGATCTTCGTAGGCTTCGTATTCGAGGAGGGTCACGTTCTCTCGGCCTTCAGAATGGTTTCTTGCTACTCCACTAAATGTCACTACAGCTCCGATATGGGGTTCAGTTACCCAACGGTTTGCTTCTGACTCTGGAAGGGGAAGATGGCTTAGCCCTAGCCATGATGTGGAGTTATCTGGTGGTTTCACTCTTCCCATGCTAGAGGTGAGAAATAGGACTACTCAACTTTCCGCAAAGATCTAAACCGCGGATGATGTCTTGGACTTTCACGCTAGTGTCGTAATGTGAATTCAGATGGGGGAAAAATGGGGGATGAATTTGCTGAGCTGCCTATCGAAAGAGATCGCACGTGGAGGCATCCATCAGAAATTGGCCAGCTTTCAAGGTTAAGTAGGAATTTACGAATTGTTAGATTCCTTGGGTGGATAGCGATAGTGGTTGGTTTGATCTTGATTGGATCAGAAGTTTTTTAAGATTACTCTGGGTCTCGTATTGATCGGAGAAAGCGTGACAAGAGGTATGAGAATATGGCACCGGCGATAATTGCTCCAACTAATGCTGCTCTTTGGCGTTGTTTGGCATTCATGTTTGACCATGGTTTAGGGGGTGTTCCATCTACATACGCTTCGGCATTGGTGTGCTCAGGAGTCCAACCTGTTTCTCGAAGACGAGAATTTGAAATGATCCAAGGGTGAACAGTGTATGGAGTTAACCCAGGCGGTGTTGGTGCTATGCGATGGCGCCAACTAAAACGTCCTAGTCGGTCAGCGACTTCTTCTTTGACTCGTAAACGGGGAAATCTTCCACTGAGTTCTCTACATACTTCCGCTTCGATGTACCCATCGGGGGCGACATTATAGACTCCGCTCATTCCTCCTTTTGATGCAAGTACCACTGCCGTAGCTAAATCATCAAGATGGAGAAACTGGACAGGAGGATCATTATCTCCTGCATCAATTACAGCTGAAGCGCGAAGGGAACGTGCTACCCAGCTAATTTGTCCTTTTGCTAAAGCAGTGGTTGGACGGAGAATCACAAGCTCCGATCCGGGGTGCAATTCGTGCCATTCTTGGGCGAGGTTCTCGATTTCTACCTTTACCGAAGCGAAGGAGAAATCTGGATTTGGGTCAACTGCTGTTTCTTCAGTCACTGGAATCGAGTTATGTGACCAAGCTCCATAAACCATTGCAGAAGAAAGAATGACGATGCGTTTGACTCCAGTGGCCTCTGCTGCTTCTAAAACCCGTCGCGTGGCGTCGATCTCTTCACCACCAGCATCTAAACCATCGCTGCTAGGCCCAAAAGATGTTGCGAGATGGACAAGTGTTGATGCTCCTTCGAAAATCGGTTTCAAATCTTCATGACGTAAGTCCGTCTGGTGATGGTAAATACGGCGGTGGTTTGGCATCTCAGGACGCGTATCTATGCCAAGAATGGCATCGATACCATCAGTCTCTGCGAGTGTCTTGCATACTCGAGTTCCAATTGAACCAGCAGCGCCAGTCACTATAAGGGTTTCCATGGCTCCCTAGACTCCTTCTAAAAACCGGGCCTTGTTTTATTTCGCTCGTAAATCTTAGATGTGAAACCCAAACCATAGTCCAAAGGGGTCATAGATACGAGTCTTCAATGGAAGGTGGCCTAATTTACTACGAATTGATTTGGTAGAATAAGAGTTAGAAATTTGTAATTTCGTAACGAAGGTAAGGAATATTGGAAAACATAAACCCATTTGGTGGATTCCCATTTTTTGGAGACTTTGAAAAACTGTTTGGAAATGCTGGCCAAGATCATTGGGGTGCTGCAAAACAAATTGCTATCCAATTAGCTACTGGAGGAGAACCTGAATCAAATGTTGATCCATCTCACAGGATAGAAATCGAAGAACTCGCGCGAATCGCTGAGCTCCATATCCATAACTCGACAGGCCTAGACGTTGGAAATGCGACAGTGCGAGCGTCTACCCGAAGCCAATGGATAGAAAATGCGCTCAAAGTGTACGAACCGTTACTTAGAGAACTTTCGGGCTCTTTGACGAAGCAAACAACATCTGGTGTCGAAACTGAGCAAGGCGATCCGATGGCTGCGATGTTTGGTCAAATGATGCAACATTTGGGTCCAGTCATGTTAGCTATGACTGCGGGATCCATGGTTGGGCATTTAGCATCCAAATCTCTAGGCCAATACGACCTTCCGATACCTAGGGAAGAAAAAACAGAAATTCAAATTATCGCAGAAAATATTACAACCTTTGGAGAAGAATGGAGTCTTCCAACCCAAGAATTATTTCTGTGGGTTTGCCTACACGAGCTGTGCCATCATGCTGTCCTGCAAGTAAATCATGTTCAAAAAAGATTTGAGGATTTACTTCTTAGTTATGTAAGCGGGTTTGAAAGTAACCCAGCAGGCTTGGGGGAAATACTTCAGGAAATTGATATGGAGTCCCCATCTGCTTTTGATGACCTACAGCGTTCACTGGGAGACCCAGAACTGGTATTAGGCATTATTCAAAGCGATGAGCAATTATCTTTGCTTCCAGAACTCCACGCATTAAGTGCTGTGATAGTTGGATACGTGGACTACATTATGGACAAAGTAGGTAATGGGCTGATCGGGTCATATGGCCAGTTGACTGAGGCGCTGCGCCGTAGGCGTGTTGAAGCCGACCCATCTGATCGTTTTATTGAGCGGATGTTTGGGCTTGAACTTACACAGTCACAATATGACCGGGGCGCCTCATTCATTTCAGGTGTGATAGAGCGCGCCGGAGATTCTGGGGTCTCAAGACTGTGGGAAAAGGAACAGAATCTTCCTACACCTAATGAAGTTGATGCTCCTGGGTTATGGCTTGCGAGAATAGATCTCCCTGATGGTTCCCGGTAAATAAATAACTTATTGAAATAGTCTTGGAGGACCGTTCGGGTCATCTGACTCTGGGAATGGGAAGAAGTCTTCTTGTTTTCGCGGCTCAGGATTTTCTATTTGAGGTTGAGCTATTTCATCTTGAGGTGGTGAAGCTTCTTCTTTATCTAGTCCAATTCCTGCAAACAAAGATTTCCTGCTTAAACGGGAATGATTAGTTTTTCTTTCCCCTTCGTTGGGACTGTATAGGAGAGAAAAACCTGCGAACCCTGCAGCGATAGAAAGTAGAAGAAAGCCAAGACGGGCGGGGATGGTGAAAATGACAGGGATCAAAGCGCCAACTACCCAAAGCAATTGAAAACGGGTTTCGAAACGTGCAAACGAGCGTCCATAATTTGCATCTGGAGCGTCACGTTGGACTATTGAATCAAAGGCGAGTTTTCCCGCGTTAGCAGAAATTGCTACAGCAAAGCCGACAAGTAGAGCTCCACTGATTCCTCCGCTCCATAGACCTAAAAGGGCAGCAACAAATGTCGTAAGTAACGCTCCGAGTAATATTCGCTCTTCATTTATGCGGGTACGTAGACGAGGGGAGATTACCGATCCCGCTAACCCGCCAAGGACTCCAAATGCTATTACCGCCCCTAATTTGACCGCTGATGCACCGTCAGCGCCAAGGTCAACTCCGAGAAGCTCTTCGTGGAGTTTTGCGCCTATGGCAGTTCCTGTTCCGGAGAGGTCAAGGTCATCTGTTCCTCCTCGATAAGCAAACGCTACTAAGAAAGTAAAGAACCCGATGATGCCTCTAAGTACTCCCATACCTGAGGCTGCCTGCACAATCCCTTTAGAGCGAAGTTCTTGCCGTTCTTTCTCGTCTTCAGGACCAGATGCAATCTTAGTTTTTGGAAGGCGTAAAGATGCAGCTGCTGCTGAGAAGAAAGCTATTGTAGCTAGAAGAACAGACCATTCAGGGCCTCCGATCCACTGCAGAAGAGCAGCTGGCGCTGCTCCCATAAATCCAGCGATACCAGAGAGCAACGAAAGTCTTGAATTTTTTTCAACTAACTCTTGTTGTGAGGAAACTGTAGTGGGGACAACAGCTGCTTTAGCTATCGCGTAACTTTTCTGCATGACAAGAATCGCGAATGCAAGTGGAAAGAGGAATAGGGAGTCTAGATTCGTAATCATTAATGCAGCTATGATCACTCGGAAAAGGTTTATTCCGAAGATCATGATTCTTCTACCGCCCGCATACCTATCAATGATTGGTCCGATAAGTGGGCTTATAACAGCGAAGGGGGCAATGGTAAGTGCAAGGTATAAGCCGACTCTCCATCGAGCTGCGCTTGGGTCAATATTAAAAAAGAGAGAGCCTGCAAGTGCTACGGTAACCATTGCGTCACCAGCAGCGGAAAAAGCATGGACACGACTTAACCGCACAAACGGGGAAACAACAAACTTGCGCTTAGGTTTTTCGTAAACTGTTTGTTCTTCCCTATCTACAGAAGCAGATGTGGACGATATACCTCGTTGGTCACTCTGTTCATTCACACTCTAATCCTAGAAGGTGAATCAAAGAAGTGCTTCCCGTTACCAATATGTGAAATACAAGATTGAGCTAGCTAAGATCTCTGGGAAGAATCACTCCGATCAGGCCATTACCTTTAGTAATGCCATTAATCATCTAGATCTGTTTCTCCATCATCGGTATAGCCTTGTCTTTGGAGAGGTTCAGCGACGCCAGTAACTACTCCAGCTAGATTTGAGACAATTCGTTTCCAATACCTGTATAGGACTGCTCGAGGTACGGCGTGATGTCCAGGTTCCTCGGAATGCATGTAATATCGGATCTTGTTTTCAATGGAGTGGCGTAATTTTATTGCTCGTTCATAAAATTCTCGAGCTTGTTCGGAGGATGTCTCTGCCATCAGGTCAGCCGCTTCTGCAAACATTAATGAAATCACTCGACGAACCTCATTTAATTCTAAAATGTCTTCTGCATCAACCAGTGAGACCCCCTCTTCGGCCAGATCTAGAATATTTTTTGCCTGATCTCCGATACGTTCGATTTTTTTGATCAATAAGGTGTAACTGAGCACAGAACCAATTTCAGCCGTTCCATGTACTGCAACATGAGTCACTAGCTCTCCACGTAGTGTCTGTTCTGCTTGGTTTATGTGCTCATCAGTGGTACGGATATCGTGTGCCACGGATTCTGGGTTTGCTCCACTTAATACAGCTGCGGAAGCTAGATCAAAAGAATGGCGTGCGTCTGCGAGCATCGAAATAGTTCGATGAGCAACAACGTCTAACCCACTTTCACTTTTTCTAAAAAATGACATAACCATAAGATTTCCCCTTTCAACGAAGGATCGCTACACCTATCAAAGGAATCACAATAAAGGCGACGACTACATAAGTAATTGCTATATAACGCCGCTCTACCGCAATTCTAGCGAGATTTTCTGCTGCCCGTACGGGTATATCTCGCACTCCTGGTAATGGGTACAGCAACGCAATACCTCCAACATTAAAAAGTGTATGAACTATACCGACAGTAAGAGCTTCAGGCCTACTAGCTGCCAAAGCTGCGAGTAACGCTGTTATTGTTGTTCCAACATTGGCTCCCAAAGTAACAGGGTAGATATTTCGAAGAGTTACAACTCCTGCAGCTGCAAGAGGAATCATAATTGAAGTAGTAATACTCGATGATTGCACTGAGATTGTAATGAGTAAGCCAAGGATCATCGCAACCAATCCCGCACCTGTCCCAAGTACTTTGTTCAAAGAAGCTTCAATACGGTCTGCAACAAGTTGTCTCATGTTCTTCGTTATGTATGCGAGGGACAGCAAGATAATGACTAGCCCGACAATCACCAGAAATGTTCCGAGGACATTTCCTTTCGTCCCAATAGCATCGCCGAAATCCTTTAACCAACCAACTGGTTCTTTTACCCATTTTTTAATGGGGCTCTTCCATTCACTACCAGCTGAACCAACTAACTTACCGCTTATTTTTTCTGCAAGCGTTGATAATACACGGGTCGAAAGCTCTACTGGGAGAAGCACACAGACAGCCATTAAATTAAAGAAATCATGGACTGTCGCAGCTACAAATGCGCGTTTAAATTCGTCTGACTGTCTCATGTGCGCTAGGGCTACGAGGGTATTAGTTACCGTTGTCCCAATATTCGCTCCCATAACCATTGGAACAGCATCACTTACTCCCAAGGCGCCAGTACCAACTAGGCCAACGATCACTGAAGTAGAAGCCGAGGATGATTGGACGAGAACAGTACCGAGTATCCCGATAAAGAGCCCAGCAATGGGATTGTTAACACTTGAGAAGAGACTTTCCTGAGTATCCGATCCCATCACGTTGATACCTGATTCGAGTGAAGATACTCCAACAAGGAATGTATAGATCAAACCAAAAACAAATGTAGCCCTAAGGAGTGTTGGAACCTCCCATTTAACCCTGTTGGTTTTTGTTAAAGCCATTTACCAGAAATATATACTAAACCTTTCATAAGTGGAGGGGATAGTGTGTGAAATACGTCATAGTTTTTATAAAGGGCCTACAAGCGTTTAATTTATATAGCTCTAAGGTTGAACTGCTTGAACCAATAATTCACGATCATGGGAGTACGACAATAATCCCATAGCAGACTTATCCGACAACCAACGTATCTTGTCTACCTCGGAATTAGCCTGAAACGATCCGCTCAATATGTTCATCCGCCAATAATGAACTTCTTTCTGTCGCCCCTTCCGGTCCTCGTAGTTTACCGTGCCGATGAATTCTCCCAATTCACAAATAAATCCGGTTTCCTCAAAGACTTCTCGTAAGGCGCATTCCTCGAGGGATTCTCCTTTATCGAGTTTCCCTTTCGGGAAAGACCAGTCACCATACCTTGGTCTATGCACCAAGAGGACCTCTCCTTGGTGATTAAAAACGTAGCCGCCCGCAGCAAGAACCAATGTCGAAGGCACTTTATTCACGGAGGGAGGTTAACAGGTAACCCAATACCGGTGGAGGATTCTATTTAATCCCCTGCGAAAATCATTAACCGATTTTTGCGGGGAAGTAATTCAATGAATCGAGACTTTATCTCTCTTGCTCTTCTTCTTCGTAGCCGAGGTCCCACTCAATAAGAATATTTTCACGTTCTGCATCACGGTTAACTCGCTCACGGTTACGTCGGAACTGTGGGTCATGAGGTGGAAGTAGAACTAATCGGGCTTGAACTCGGGTCCTGAACCCATCGATCATGTCCTTATCTCCAAAATCTGAACGCATTTCCCAATGGGGGGCAACCGGACCCAGGTAAACCATTTTTATATGGCCTTGGGGGGGTTCGTTCGCTATCTCAACGTCACTCATAGGGTTTCTCCTCATTATTCACTAGGAAGGAGTCTACCCAAGATAATTTTTTTTTGTTCATGGGAACTTTTTCTCTCCGTAAATCGTCTATTAGTTATCGGAGGTATATATGGAAACGAAATGGATGGCGAAGGGCAATTGTAGAAATAAGGCACCTGAGGTTTTTTTCCCTAGCGATGGGTTAGGTGTTGAAGTCGCAAAAAAGATTTGTGAGACGTGCAAAGTTAAAAATCTCTGCCTTAGTCACGCTTTAGAGAACCGTATCGATCATGGTGTGTGGGGCGGCACTTCCGAGCGTCAACGTAGGCGTTTAAGAAAAGAACAACAACTGATCGCAGTAGGTTTTTAGCTCTTGCAACTCCTACGGGAGTGCGTATTAACTAATGGCCTGAGATTCCTCGATAGCTTCTAGCGCAGCCTGGCGTTCAAGAGCTCTTTGCCGTCGTATCCGGCGGCGCTCCCGTTCGCTCATCCCACCCCATATACCGAATTTTTCGCTATTTCTAAGCGCGTACTCTAGGCAATCTTCACGAACGACACAGCCCCGGCATACTTCTTTTGCTTCTCGGGTTGAAGCCCCACGCTCGGGGAAGAACAGGTCAGGGTCGACACCAAGGCAGTTAGCAAAATCCTGCCAATCTTTGTCAAGTGATTCATCTGAAACCACTGGTATACCCTCCGGTTCTTTAGAAAACACGCCAAAACCTCAAATGAGTTTTCAGCATTTATTTGATATTTAAACTCTTTCGAGTACCAAATTCATTCTTGTAATTACAATAATGTTATTTAAGCAGGTCAACACAGGAAAAAGCAAGGTGTACGCAAGAAAAAACCTGAAAAATAAGGAAATTTAACAAATAAGCGCCCAAACTGGACAATATGGAACTTCTAGCGAAATATCGCAGCATTTTCCGAATTAGCGGCGGGCGGAAACCAATCGTCTGCGGTGTTCAACAAAGTCAACTAGGAGGTAATCACCAAGATTATCTCTATTAGTAAAGAACGCTCTCCCACCGTTCATCTCCGTAATACGTTCAATGAATTGACTTAATGCTGGCTCCGGATCGAGCATAAAAGTGTTAATCCGAATACCATCACGGGTACATGCCATTACTTCCTGCAAGGTCTTTTCAACAGTTTCACGCGTAGGAGGGTAATCAAAATATGGGTTTCCAGAGCGGTCAATGTGGGCTGTGGGTTCGCCGTCGGTAACCATAATAATTTGTTTGGTTCCGGACTGCTTTGCAAGCATCTGTCGACTTAAGAGAAAGGCATGTTGCATATTCGTCCCTTGCATATACCCCGTTGAGACCTCAGGCAAATGATGTGGTTCTATTTCTCGAGCCACGATGTTGAATCCTACGATCCCTATGTAATCACGTGGAAATTGCATCGAGATAAGTGAATGAAGTGCCATCGCTACTTTTTTGGCAGGAAGAAGACGTCCGGTCCATGCCATTGAATTGGAAAGGTCGAGCATCAATACTGTACTTGAACGAACGAGGGACTCGGTTCGCTCTATTTCAAAATCCTCGGGGAGAAGATCCACAGGTGTGCCGCCTCCCGAACGACGGATTGCATTACGAACAGTACGTTGAATATCTAAATTAAAAGGGTCTCCAAACTCGTAAGGTTTAGTGGAGTAATCCCTCTCATGGCCGATGCCTTGGCGTTCAAGATGGTGCTTGCCCATTCGGTCAGTGTTTAATTTACGGAAGAGATCAGATAAAGCCTGTTGCCCTATCTTTCGAATAGCTTTAGGAGTTAACTCGTACCTGCCATCTTTCGCATCGATATATCCAGCATCTTCAAGCTGTTGTGCCGCCTCAGAAATTTTTTCTAAACTGGTGGCAGTTCGATCATCGAGTAATTCCCGCACTCTCTCAAGGTCGACTTCAGCTAACGAAGCAGGGTTTGTCACAGAGGAAAGCATCTGTTCTAAAGCATCAAGGTCGCCTAGTTCTTCGAAAATCTCTTGAGCTTGCGCCATACCCATCGGATCATCTCCTGAGAATTCATATGATTGCTCCCATCCAAGGTTTGGAAAGGCTTCCTGAAGGTTTCGACCTAATTGATCCATCTGCCATTGAAGATCCATGTCTTCGAGAAGTTGGTCTGAGAGTTCTTGTAATTGCTGCTGCTGCTGTGGAGTCATCGAATTCATCATGGCCTGGGCTGCAGCCATCCGTTGGGCCATAATTTCAAGTAGTTCATCTAACGTTGACGGATCCTCAGGAAAGAAATCGCCGAATTCTTCCATGAATTTTTCAAAGTCTGGTTCTTGCCCATTGGCGCGTTGTTCTAGCATCTCATTCAGATTAGAAATCATGTCTTTTAGCCTTTGCATATCTTCTGGCTGCATATTCTGCATCTCGTCTGACATTTGATCTAGGTGCTGCTGCATGAGTTGTTCTCGAAGTTTTTCCATAAGGTCTTCAAATTGTTGACGCGCTTCAGCAGAGGTGAAGTCATATTGCTGTAGGTCGCGGACTTTCCCGGCAAGGTCAGGAGGAATCATATCGAGCTGTAAGTTCCGGTTAGTAACAGTTTCTTGAGTTATCTCCTCTCGACGTTCATCACCTGATTTGCGCGCATCCTCTAGAAGTTGATTTAAAGATTCACGCTCATTTTCAACAACTGAACTGAGCTCATTTGCTACTTCTTCGTAGACACCGCCGAGGTCATAGTTTTCCAATCGTTCTTGACGTTCTTGACGGATTCTTTCAAGTGTCTCTTGAAGGCCTTGAACCTGTTCACCATCAATATTGAAACCTGATTGCATCATTCGGCGTAAAGCAGAATTGACATCGCCGTCGTACAGAAGGTCATCTCCGAGTTCAGCGAGAAGGTCTTCAGCTGAAATCTCAAATCCTGTCTGGGTACCGTCCCAAGCTGAGTAGGCGTAACTCAAATTCCGCCGCTTCCGTTTTCTCCACTTGCCTAAGACCATACCGAGACAGTAGCCAGTCTTTAGCTTGCGTGCCTATCGATAGACAAAACTGTTCTATGGATGGCGGATCGATGATTTCTCTACAGTCCCGAATAGAGTTATTTCTATGATTGTTGAATACGAAACAGAGGGACGGGTTGCCGTCATAACATTGAATCGTCCAGAAGCTCGAAATGCAGTCTCTGGAGAACTAGCTCAAGCGCTTGAAGAAGCTGTTGATCGTTTCGAAAATGATGACGAGCTATGGGTTGGTATTTTGGCCGGAAATGGTCCGGTATTTTGTGCAGGAGCTGACCTGAAGGCGGTCGCTTCTGGCAATGCAAATCTCGGGACTAAGCGAGGAGGGTTTGGAGGTTTCGTGACGCTTGAGCGAAAAAAGCCAATCATCGCTGCTGTTGAAGGGCCGGCTGTTGCAGGAGGTTGCGAGCTGGTTCTTGCCTGTGACATGGTTGTGGCTTCGAGTGCAGCTTCTTTTGGTCTACCAGAAGTGAAGCGTTCCTTGGTAGCTATGGCTGGAGGGACGACAAGACTTCCGAAACGGCTCCCACCGAACATTGCTATGGAAATGGCATTAACTGGAGACACAATTGATGCTGCGAGAGCGTATCAGCATGGGTTGGTAAATATTCTTTGCGAACCAGATGGAGCAATAGAAGCAGCTAGGGAATTGGCTGAGCGTATAAATGCTAATGCCCCTCTGGCTGTCAGAGCGACAAGAAAGGCTGTTCTCGATGGAGCTCTGGTGTCCGATGATGATGGGATTCGTATCGCCGTTGAACTCTTTGGCCCTGTTGCGGTAAGTGAAGATGCAAAGGAAGGTCCACTTGCCTTTGTAGAGAAGAGGCCTCCTGAATGGAAAGCACGCTGAACGACGATATTGAAGATCTTACATTCTCAGAGGATCTTCGGAAACGAATTGCCTCTAATCTCAAAAATCACCCAACTATTGTTTCTGATCGGGTTGACTTACGTAAGGCTGCTGTGGCTATCGCCATTGCCCCGCTAGAGAATGGGCAATCCGGTTTTATCCTTACCCGCCGAGGGAAAAATCTTCAAACGCATTCTCACCAATATGCTCTTCCGGGAGGAAAGATCGATGATGGTGAAACGCAAGAAGAAACCGTCCTTCGAGAAGTCCAAGAAGAAATAGGTATCCAAGCAGAGAGCGATGCAATTGTCGGCTATCTCGACGACTACATCACCCGATCGGGATTTTTAATCACCCCGATTGTTCTCTGGGTGCCAGACCTTCAAAATCTGCGGCCTGAACCTGGGGAAGTTGATAAGATTTTTATCATCGGTTTGAATGAGCTTTTTCGGCCAGATAGTCCGCGGTGGGTCGAAATTCCGGAAAGTGACAAGCTTGTTCTTCAGCTTCCATTGCGTAATCGGCTCATTCACGCTCCAACCGCTGCCTTAATTTACCAATTTCGCGAAATTGGGATTCAAGGGAATTTACTCAGGACAGATAATATCGAAGAACCAGTGTGGGCCTGGAAATAAACCCTTATTTTTCAAGGGTTTTAAAGAAAAGATATACAGAACCATGGCAACAGGACCTATTTGCGACTATCTTGAACATGTGTGTCATTTGACACATGGAACTTTCAGGCCCAATAACGTGTTGGTGCCTAATTTGAGAGGGAATTTTTCATGAAAAAAGTAAAACTGCTTATTGCGGCATTGGGAGTAGCTTTGGTGGCTTCATTGGCACTCGCTCCTGCTGCTAACGCACAAGAAGTAAGGTCACTCATGGCCGACCCCATGTTCGTAGATGGGGCGGGAGAGCAAGAATTTACAGTGACTGGGTCAGGATGGGTTAGTGATTCAATTGCTATTCTTCCTTGTAACGACGCCAAAGACTATGCTCAAGCTGCTGAAAAGGGACAAGATGCCTGTGATCTAGGTAACTTGGCGATAACTCCTGTTTCAGGTGGAGAAGTAAACTTAACAGTAACTTTTGATGTTCCGGCTGACGGTATGTGTATTGGTGCTGGCGCACTTGACTCGTCTGAAGTTGGTACATTCTGTATCGGGATTGGTGCTCCGGCACCTCCTCCTGGACAGCCAAACACAGGTGCTGAGTCAGGACTGATTGCCGTCATCGGTATTTCAGTACTTGCTGCAGGTGCCTTGGTTGTTGGTATGACCCGTCGTAGGGCATTTGTAAGCTAAAACGGATTTCCCAGATCTCTGGGATAAAAGTTTAAAGAACCGGGCCACATGGTCCGGTTCTTTACTTTTTGCTACCCGCAATACATTCCTCTATTGTTCAATTTTTAGCTGAGTGACTCTCTCATATATCTGGAGGGGGGTTCGCCATTTAGCACGACCACTATCTACAAGAAATGATATAGAACTTACTAGCTCGGAAATAAATCCCTCTGGCGGGGACCCTCCGACGCTGATAGTGGTAGCAAAAATACAGCATCGTTTATCATTGGATTCTTCGCCATAGAGGACATAGCTTTCGGCTAACCGCGCATACTCATTGATATCTTCAAAGCTATATTCGCACCCATTTGATCCGATATCATCTTCCGCTAAGCACTTAATCGTTGCGCCTGATTCTCCTACGACGATAAGTAAACCGCCATCTGAATTCGGAATAGTCCAGTTCTCTGATGAAGAAGTGCCCCATGGGGTGGCTTTTCGCGAAATCGAAAATCCAAGATTTCCATGGCATTCTGAGGGACTTGGGCACTCATCGATATTCCACCCTTTAGGGTGATGGGAAACATCCAATGAAGTTAGGCAATACTCTACGACTCCGGTAGTGATTCGGTAGCCTGCCGAGAGAGCAGCCTCGACAAAAGGGCCTTTACTGCAAATCCCGGATACGAGGATTGGAGTGACCCCAAGAGATTGCACCTGCTCGTATTTAACGGATAATTGTCGTGTGAGCTCCTCAAGGGAGGGTGTCCCAACGCCACCTACATCAGCGTGCACTTCTATAGCGTGACCGAGAGAAAGTAGTTCATCGACTACTCCCTTTGCTCCGGAAGATGTGGCAAATTCTGAAGAAAGCTCAAATGAAAAAACTGCGCCAGCTTGATGAGCTTCATGAGCTACGTCGATAATAATCTGAGAATGACGATCGAACTTTTCGGTGTTTTTATTCTCTCCCTTCCAGCCTTCAACGTGCACCGACATAGTGAGGAAAGTTTCTTTATCGGCTTTAGGCGGCTGAGTAGCAGGTTCAGTTGTAGGCGGCTGAGTAGCAGGTTCAGTTGTAGGCGGCTGAGTAGCAGGTTCAGTTGTAGAATCAGGATCGAATGGGTTTCCCATCTCTTGAGTGTTGGCAGGAGAGGTGGAAGAACACCCGAACAAAGAAAAGATTAAGACTAAGCCAAGAACTACTTTCGTGAATTTCATTCCGGAGGATTGAAGACGTATCCTCATTATGTTTGATATGTCTCCCATATCCGGAC
>MDTG01359414.1_pt1 | contig 17127 bp, 17 predicted proteins | sample 811421 | NCBI WGS metagenome assembly MDTG01 (sample SAMN05326645, study PRJNA326480) | marine metagenome | isolation source: seawater | place: Pacific Ocean: South East | collected 2011
ATATAATTTAATTTATATACTTTGCTATAGTGATCTATTAACTGCTCACCAATATACTTTGAGAATGCATATGGATACATTGGCTTAATCGCATCTAGTTCATTTGTAGGCGTCTTTTTTGGTATACCATAACAAGATGAAGATGCAGAGTAGATTATTTTTTTTACTTTATATTTTCTCATAGCTTCTAAAACATTTAACGTTCCATTAAAATTAGTTTCAAAATATTCCATTGGATTTTCTATAGAAGGAACTATATCTGACATAGCAGCTAAATGAATTATTGCTTTACAATTTTTAAAATATTTTTCAATTTTTTTAAAACTTCTAATATCACTTTTTATTAATGTTATTTTTTTACTAGATAATGAATTTTTTAAATTTTTTTTTGAACCATCCTCTAAATTATCAATAATAATTATTTTTTTGATTTTTTTGTTTAAAATTAAATGTTCCGCTAGATGACTTCCAATAAAACCAGCTCCTCCTGTTAAGATTATTTTCATGAAATTAATTATTTTAATGAATATGTGATTGCCTTAAATATATCGTTCCTTTTTATATATGAGCTATGACCCAAATATCTAGTTGCAAATGCACCAAACATATTTCCTAAAAAGGCTAAAATTGCAACATCAGTTTTTTTTGATTGTAGAAGTGAAACAATACCAAATACAGCATCTCCTGCACCAATTGTGTCTAGAGGTCTTAGCTCAAAAGCTGGAAGTGAAATTGATTTAAATTTACTATATCTATTTTTTTTAAAAACAGTAATTCCTAAATTTCCTCTAGTTACCACCAAAACATCAAATTTAATTTTCTTACTTAAATTTTTTGTCATTGTTTCAAAATCAGAATACTTTTCTGACAATGCTAATCTAATTTCTGGTTCGTCGATTGAAATAAGATTCCCTTTTTTATATTTAGTAATAAGATTAAAACCTCTATTATCTGAATTGGTTTGAACATTTATACATACTTTTTTAGAGTATTTTATTATTTTTTCATAAATTTGATTGCTAAAAAAACCATGACCAAAATCACAAATCATCACCACGTCATATTGTTTGAATTTTTTTTCTATTTTTTTTAAAAAATTTTTATTTTTAGAGTATTTAGCATTCCCATTTTTAAAGTATATTTCAAAAACTTTTTTATTTTCCTCATTTAAAATCCTAGTTTTTTTTATTGTTTGAAAATCAGATTTTTCTATATTTAAACTTATATTTTTAAAATTTTTCTGGATATTTTTAATTAATTTTTCCTCATATAAATTAAAAGATCCACTACTATAAAGATCAATTTTATTGGAGAACTGTGATAAATTTTTTGCTATTGCCAAAACACCACCAAGATAATTTTCCTTATTTTTAAAATTAACTGCATGGATATTTTCTTTTGAAGGTTTATCCATTTCTTTTGAATAAATATATTCATCGAAAATTATTTCACCTACAATCGCTACTTTTAATGAAGATATTTCTTTTAAACTTGATAAACACATCTCACTAAAATGTTTCGGATCATATTTTAGTCTTTTAATTGCATTTAAAATTGCTTCTGGTTTATAAAAATTATTGATTATACTTGATGAAGAAAATTGTATTTCATCAGTAAAAACTATTTTTCCTCTATTCTTCTCTACTGCATATTTTTCTTTATAAATATTTTTTGTCAAATCTCTTTTTAAATTTTTATAATCTTTTCCCTTAACATAAAATTTAGGTTTTATTTGATTTATGATACTCACTGATGTTTCATCATCATTTAAGATTACATAATCAACAGTTTCTAAAGAGGCAACCATTTCTGCTCTTAAATTCTGATTAAAAACTGGTCTAGCTGGCCCCTTGTTAACATACTTATCAGTTGTTATTGAAACAACTAAAAGGTCGCCAAATGATTTTGCTTTTTCCAAATATCTTTTATGACCTACATGAAAAAAATCAAAAACACCATGTGTTAAGCAAATATTAAGCTTTTTTTTATAAATTTTTTTTTTAAATGTTTCTATTGAAATTATTTTTTTTGATTTCATTCAATAATAATCTATAAAGCATTAGAATAAAAAACAAATCTATATATACAATATTACAAATTATTTTTTAAACAATGAAAATTCTAATTATTGGAGGAGGTATGGCTGGTTGCGCATCTGCAGAAATACTGTCTCACCTCAAAAATGCTAAAATTACCCTAATAGAAAAAAGTAATACTCTTGGAGCTGGTGTAAGAACCTATTTTTATGGAGGTCATCCATATACATTTGGTCCAAGGCATTTTCTCACAAAACACAAACATGTTTATAATTATTTAAAAAAATTTTTAAGACTTAGAAATTGTAATTACCATCAATTTAAGAGCTATGTTGAGCAAGATAACCAATTTTACAATTATCCTTTGAACACAAAAGATCTTGAAAAAATGCCTGATAAAAAAAAAATAAAAAAACAGCTTAATAAAGGAAAAACAGTAAATGCTAGAAATTTAGAAGAATTTTGGATTAAGTCTGTTGGAAATATTTTATTTAATAAAACTATAGATAAATATAATAAAAAAATGTGGATGGTTGATAGCTGCAAAGAGCTAGATACATTCAATTGGTCTCCAAAGGGTTTCACAATTAAAGATGGATCTAGGGCAGCATTTGATGACTGGATATCATGTTACCCAACTGAAAAGGATGGTTACAATAGTTTTTTTGATGGGATAAAAAAAATTAAAAATGTTAAGGTAATTCTTAATACAACATTTCAAAATATTAATCTAAAAAATAAAACAGCTAAAATCAAAGGACAACAAAAGAAATTTGGTATAATAATAAATACCATAGCCCCAGATACACTTTTTGATTATAAATATGGTCAACTTAAATTTATTGGAAGAGACTTACTGAAAATTGTTTTTCCAACAAAGAATGTTTTTCCAAAAAATGTATTTTTTTTATATTACCCAAATAGTGAAACATTTACTAGATTGGTAGAATATAAAAAATTTACGAGACATAAATCACCAACATCATTGATAGGAATGGAAATACCATCAAAAAATGGAAGATTTTATCCACTACCAATAAAAAAAGAACAAAATATAGCAAAAAAATATTTCAAACTTTTTACACATAATACATTTTCTCTCGGTAGGGCGGGAAGTTATAGATATGAGATTGATATGGACGATTGTATTTATCAAGCTTTAGAAATGAAAAAAATGATTATTGAAAAACGATGGAATGGTCCTGTTGTTGGTGAAGAATTTAAAATATCATAAAGAAGATTGATTTTTTTGTGAAGATTTTATTATTAGGATCATATGGATTTGTAGGAAAATATTTTTCCAAATTATCTTTGCACAAAAAAAATTTAATTATAACAAGCCATAAAAAAAAAATTAAATTTGATATCACTAAAGATGATATCGAAAAATTATATTTAAAATATAATTTTGATAAAATAGTATTATTATCTGCTAAATCAAATCCTTTTGAATGCAAACATCAAAGAAATTATGCATATAATGTAAATGTTAAATCATCAAAAAAATAATTAATTTTTGTATAAAAAAAAATATTTATTTTATTTTTTTTTCATCAGAATATATTTTTTCAGGTAATAAAAAAAAATACACAGAACGTTCTAACCCAAAAACTAGAATGATATATGGAAATCATAAAATTATCATAGAGAAATTTCTTAAAAAAAAAAAAATATAAAAAATTTTCAATATTAAGATTATCTAAAACTTTTGGTGATCAAATTAATGATGGGAGTCTTTTTTCAAAATATTTAAAAGAATACTTAAAAGGACAAAGAATTTTTGAAATTGCGAAAGATCAAATATTTAATCCTTTGTATGTGAAAGATTTAGTTAAAATTATAGATTATTTTTTAAAAAACAATATTTCTGGCACATATAACGTTGGAGGTAAAATTTCAAATTCTAGATATAATCTTGTAAAATTATTTTTTAAATACTTGAAAATAAAAAATGTAAATTTTAAAAAAAATAGTATTTCTAAATATGATAAAAATATTTATATACCTAAAAATGTTAGTTTTGATATAACCAAGTTAAAAAAAACAATTGACTTCGAGCTATCTAATTTTCCAACAAACCTCATTAACTTAAAGAATGTTTATAAAAAGTAAAAAAAGTACAAAAGTATTAAATCTTAAGAAGTTGAATGAAGTAGTTTTGAGAAAAAAAGGTAATCGCCTGTGTGCTCATGATAATCATCATGATGAAGATCAAGGAATGCTTATAATGCAGAAAAAAAACTATTTTCATAAACCTAAAAAAAATTTAACTAGCAATCAAACTTTTGTCATCATCTCTGGAAAATTATTGGTATTAACATTAGATAAAAGAGGGAAAATATTAAAAAAAACGCTTTTATCAAAAAAAGATAATTTAATTTGTAGAATTAAAAAAAATACGTTTCACTGTGATATTGCTTTAAAAAATAATACTCTACATTACGAGACTACCACACATTCATTTTTAAAAAGAAAGTTAGTTTATTTAAATCAAAATTCATATAAAAGTTTTCAAAAAAATCTAAAAAAAATTATAAGTGTTTAAGTTATGAAGAGTAAAAATTTTGTATTAAGAAAGTTCCCATTACTTAAGGAGCCTAAATCAGTTTATAAAACTAACGGTTCATTTTATATTTTGAAAAATGGAACTAAAATTCTAGACTCAACTTCTGGTTGGACTACCTTTGCTACATTAGGATTTAGCAATAAAAGAATATTAAATGCGATAATAAATCAATCAAAAAAATTTTGTCATATCGATTACAACATTTGGAAAAATGATGAGCTAAATAAATTAGCAAAAAAGCTAGTTAAATATTCATCTAAAAACTTGGATAGAATATATTTTAGTGGAAACTCTGGAAGCGAGTCAATTGAAGCTGCAATGAAACTAAGTTATCAAATTCATTATAATAATGGTTTTAAAAAAAAAACAGACTACATTGGTAGAGTTCAATCCTTTCATGGAGCTACCCTACAAGGTATGTCAGTTTCTGAACTTCCTTTTCTAGATATCTTTGAAAAGATTTCTCCAAAAAATACACATAAAATTCATCAACATAATTTTTTTAAAAAATGCCATTGGAATAATAAAAAAAAATCATGTGATTTAAGAAATTGCAAATTAAAACCAAATATTTGCACAGGAAAATTTGATAATGAAAATGAAACTGAATACACTAATAGATCAGTTAATTATTTTGAAAAAAAAATTTTAGAGGTGGGGCCTGAAAAAATTTGTGCTTTTATTGGTGAAACTCAGCTAGCATCATTAGTAGGAGATGTCCCACCACTTAAAAATTATTGGAAAAAAATATCAGCAATATGTAAAAAATATAACATTCATTTAATAATGGATGAAGTTTACTGTGGGATGGGAAGATCGGGTAATATGTATAATTTTCTTTGGGATGATTTTGAGCCTGATTTTGTTTGTTTAGGAAAAAACACAACTAGTGGCCACATTCCATTCAGTTTTGTTTTAACTAAATCAAAATTTGAAAATACAATTGGTAAAGGAATTGGTCGTATACGTATAGGTCATACATTCCAAGGATTTTCTCTCGGTGCAGCAGCTTGTAACGAATATTTAAATATACTAAATGATGAAAAATTATTACAAAGAGTTATTGCAATTGGAAAATACATGCGAAATGTTTTAAATCAAGAACTTGGTAATCATGAATTTTTCGATAATATAAGAGGAAGAGGTTTAATGTTTTCACTTCAACACAGAACTCCAAATAATGAATTATTTAGTAAATATATATATGAGGATATGTTTAATAATTATAAAATCTTAAGTAATACAAAATTTCATAGAACATCTTTTACACCTTCATTTAATATGAAAAAAACAAATATTAATTATATTTTAGAAAGTTATATAAAATCTTTCAAGCAAAGCACTAAAAAATTAAAATTTTAAAATTTCTTTATGAATTTTTTTTTTAATATTCCAATTAAAAAATTTTTTAACTTTTTTGTTAGTTGAAATAATATTCTCTACTTCTGTTTTCTTATTGTTTGGAGATTTAACATAAACATATTTTGCTTTAATAAGTTTCATTATATAATTCAAAGAGTAAGCTTTTTTACTGCAAACATTAAAAATATTGTTATCTTTAAAATTTATAATCTTATATGCTAAACTACATAAATCATTAACATGTAGTAAATCTCTTTTTTGTTTGCCATTTCCAAAAATTGAAATCATTTTTTTATTTTTAACATCATTAAAAAATTTATAGACCCAACTTGATTTTACATTTTTTCCATAAATTTGGGTTAATCTGAATATTAAATAATTATATTTACCTTCAGAATTTTTCTTTACATAGTTTTCAGATAATACTTTCAATTTCCCATAATTTGTATTTGGTTTAATTTTAGTTTGTTCTGTAAAAATTGTATTTTGATTTCCATAAACAGCAACACTAGACATATAAACTACTTTTTTAATATTATGAAAATTAACTATTTTAATACAATTATGTATTAAATTTTTACCTTTACTAAAGTATTCACTTTTATTTTTTTTTCTAAAATTAAGTTCAAATGAAAATATAAAAACAATATCAATTTTGTTTGCGATTTTAACTATCTTATATTTTTTTTTATCTAAATTTATTTTGAAGTATTTAAATTTTTTTGATTTAAAATTACTTTTTGTCTGTATATCTAAGCCAAAAACTTTTTTAACTTTTTTTTTTTTATGAAAAATTCAGAAAAATTTTTTGCAATATTACTATTAGAACCTATTATTAAAATATTATACATGATAATTGTATTGTATATAAATAATTTATATGAAAAAAAAAAGAATATTGTTATTAGGTCCCAATCAAAGAAATAAATTTATCTGTAAGTTTCTTAAATTAAAGTATGATGTTTATAATTCTAATGAAAAAATAAATAAAAAGTTAATTAAAAAACTCAAAATAACGCATATAATTACATCTGGTTACCCTTATTTAGTTAAAAAAAATTGCTTTGACCTTGTTGAAATTGCCTTAAATCTTCACATATCTTTTTTACCCTATGGCAGAGGATTAATTCCTAATGTTTGGAGCTTTTATGAAAATTATCCATCTGGAATTTCTATACATTTATTAAGTTCTAAATTTGATCAAGGAGATATATTGTTACAAAGAAGAATTAAATTCAGAAACTTAAAAAAACATACTTTTAAAACTACTCACGATTATTTAGTAAAACAACTTAATAAAATGTTTAAGATAAACTGTGAAAAAATTTTAAGTAAAAAAATAGTTCCTTTTCAACAAAATAAATATATTAATAATTATAGTAGATATCACACAAGGCAAGAAAGTAATAAATTAATTAAAAAATATAATATCAAATGGAGTGATAAAATTATAAAAATTATTAATAAAAAAATATAAATTATGAAACTTGCTATATACGGTGGAGAAAAAACCAGAAAAAAACCCATGCCCTCTAGAAAAGCGTTTGGCTTTCTTGAAAAACAAGAAATGAATAAAATGATTAATTATTATCAATCAAGAAATGAAGATCCAAAATATGCGGGAATATGGGAAGAGAAATTCTGCAATCAATTTTCAAAATTTATGGGTGGAGGATACTCAGATGCAGTAGCAACTGGAACCGGAGCGATCTATGTAGCTATGAAAGCATTAGAAATAAAAGAAAATTCTGATGTTATAATATCTCCTGTAACATGTTCTGGAAATTTTTCTTGCGTAATAGAACAAGGTTTAAACCCTATATTGGTGGACTCTGAAAAAAATAGCTACAATACCAGTTTAAAAAAAATTAAAGAAAGAATAACAAAAAAAACAAAGCTTATACAAATTACCCATGCTGGAGGTGAGCCAGTCAAAGATATTGCTAAAATAGCTAAGTATGCAAAAGATAATAAAATTTATTTGCTTGAAGATTGTAGTCAATCAATTGGAGCAAAAATAAATGGAAAATTAGTTGGATCATTCGGCGATATAGCTGCTTTTTCAACAATGTATAGAAAGAATCTTGCTGCTAATTCCTCTGGTGGATTAATATTTACAAAAAATTTTAAAATTTTTAAAAAAGCTTTAGCTTATGGTGATAGAGGAAAGATATTATGGAAAAAAAATCTTGATTTTAGGGATCCTGGAAATAGTTTGTTCCCTGCTTTAAATTGGAATACAGATGAGTTTACTTGTGCAATTGGATTAGCAAATTTAAAAAGATTGAATAAAACAAATACAAACAGAAACAAATTTTTAAAATATTTAATGCTGGAATTAAAGAAAAAGAAAATAATTTCATGTAAACCATTAAATTACAACGAAGGATATTCTCCATTCTTTTTTCCAATAAATCTACAAAAAAAAATATTAGGTGTTTCAAAAAAAAAATTTTGTGAGGCTTTGATTAAAGAAGGAATACCAATAGGAACGCATTATGGATGTGTTGTATCGGATTGGAAATGGGCTAGTATTTATTTTAAAAGAAAGTTTAAAACACCTAATGCTGTATCTACAAGAGACAACTGTTTCCACTTATACCTAAACGAAAATTACAAACTTAGTGAAGCAAAAGATATTGTAAGAGCCATTAAAAAAATTGAGGCTTTTTTCATAAAGTAAATATATTATGACGATTGTAGTTTCTGGTGCTTCAGGTTTTTTAGGAAGTTGTATAATAAGAAGATTTATAAAGAAAAAAATAGATGTAGTTGGAGTCTATAATAAAAAAAAACCAACACTAAAATCTAAGTTTTTAAAATTAGTAAAAATCAATCTTGCAAAAAAATCAATGGATATAAATGGGAGTATACTAATTCATTGTGCTTCAAGGACACATGTAAACTCTTCAGAAAATAAGAAAATGTTATCTGATAACAATAAAATGATTGAAAATTTATTAAAAAACATCTCAAACCTTAGAATGATTTTCTTTATGTCAAGCGTATCTGTTTATGGAAAAATTAATGAAAATAAATTAGATGAAAAAACTAAAATATTCAACCCTAGTCTATATGGTCAGTCAAAACTTGAAAATGAGAATATATTAAAAAAAATTTCTAGAGAATTTAAGATTCCAGTATTTATATTTAGACTTCCTGGTGTGGTTGGAAAAAATTCTCATTCCAATCTACTTTCAAGATTCATTGAAAATATAAGAAATAGTAATAAATATATTAAAATTTACAATTCAGAAAATAAATTTAATAACATAATACACGAGGAAGATATTTTTAATTTCATATTTCATTTAATAAAAAAAAATAAAAGTAAAAAATTTAATATCTTTAATTTGTCTAATAATAGACCAATTAAAATGATAAATGTTTTGAATATTTTAATTAATCAATCAAAAAAAAACATTAAAATCAAAATTAATAAAAGTAATAAAAAAAGTTTTATTATTTCAAACAAGAAAGCAAAAAGTAAAGGATTTAAACCTTATTCAGTCAAATATGTTCTCAATAGATTTTTCTTAGAAAAAAATTAGTACAATAAACTGAAGTATTATTTAAGTCTGATTATTAAAGAATTTCGTGTTTTGTCTTTTTTAAATTTCCTATGATGAATAACTAAATTTTTATAGCTTATTTTTGGTATTTTATCTGGAATAATATAAAAATAGATTTTATTCTTAAATCTTTTTTTAAATTTAATCATAATCTGTTTTAAGAATTTTAAATTTCCTGGCCCATACCAAAAAAAAACATTTGTTCCTTTTTTAAATTTAAATTTTAGATTTATAAAATTATAATTAAAAAGATATATTTTTTTAGTTAGATTATTTTTTCTTAAATATTTTTGACTTTCTAAAAATAGTTCTTTTTCTAACTCTACCCCTATTCTTTTCTTAAAATTAAAATCTAATGAGGCAAATAAAATTCTTCCTTTTCCTGACCCCAAATCAACAAAGTAGGTATTACAGATATTTATTTTTTTGATAACTTTAAAATATTTTCTTTAAACACTTTTGAATAGTAAGGAACATAATTACTGTTTAAGTCATTTTTTCGTAAATAAGTTGAAGTACCAAATTTTAAATCTATAAAAATTAAATCGTAAATCTCATTAAAAAAATTATTTAAACCTTTATAAAGTAAAACATTTTTTAAAAGCTTTAATAAATTGGCTATTTTAATAATATTCATAGATTAACTTTATATTCAGTTATAAAATTTTTTATCATCTATATGACTTGATGCTTGGTATTATACTTCTTAATTTCATTGAAAGATTTGGATCAATATCAGCATAAATTATTCCCAATCCCTTTTTTTTTATTTTCAATATTTTACCATCTGGTGAGACAATTAAAGAGTGACCAAATGTTTCTCTATTTGAGTGATTTTTTCCGATTTGTGCAGGTGCAAATATATAGCAAAAGTTTTCTATTGCTCTAGCGCGCAAAAGTACTATCCAATGTCTTTTACCTGTAATCTTTGTAAAAGCAGAAGGTACAGAAATAAAATTAATTTTTTTTTTTGATAAATTCCTAAAAAGTTCTGGAAATCTTAGGTCATAACATACTGTTAAACCAAGTTTTCCCCACGGCAATTGCACTGTTTTTAGTTTTTTTCCTGGCTGAAATACATGGCTTTCTTTATGTATTTCTTTATTATCTAAATTAGCATCAAACATATTTATTTTATCATAATAGGCTAATATTTTTCCTTCCGGACTGATCATTACAGATCTGTTTCGTAGTTTTCCGTTATATTTGACAAATAATGAGCCTATTAAAATCCATTTTTTATTTTCTTTAGCAATTTTTTTTATTTTTTTTATAAAAGGATCTAATTTCATAGAAAATGAATATTTATAGTAATCTTTAATATTTGTAGAAAGAATTGTTGTTGCTTCTGGTGTTATTATAAGGTCACAATTTTTTTTAATCGCTTTTCCGATAAGCTTAATAGCTTGTGAGGTACTATCTTTGTAACTTTTATTTGATGATAATTGTAAACAAGCAACTCTCATAAATATATTAATTATTTTAATTTATTCAAAAACTCTTCGTTAACGGAAAAATTATTCCATTTATTATTAATATAAATATTTTCGATATCGTCAGAGTTATATTGATTTTTTATTTTTTTGTTAATTGATTTATTAAATAAAAATAATAGTTCATTAGTTATATTACTAGAAATATCTTGAAAATAATTTATGGTTTTATTTAATTCAAAAATATTAATTATTTTTAAAAAAAATTTTTTAATTATATTTTTGTTTGTTAAATTTTTTTCAATTATATTTTTTTTTTCAAATATATAGAAATTTTCACCCTCTTTCCTACTATTACCTTTTTTTTTACATATTAAACCGTTTTCTCTTAAAATTTTTATTGCATCCCTGTGAGATAATAAACTTTTACTTCCTAAATGTTCCATAAATAATTTACAATTTTTCTCTTTTATAATTTTTAGTAAATAAGCACGAGCATATTTATTTATTTCACAGAATGCGTTGTTGATTATAACTACATCAATTTTAATATCTTTTATCATTGCGATTTTAAAATAATGTTGCCACGGTAAATGATTAATTTTATTTTCAATAATTGAAAATTTTTCGTCTACACAAGTTTCATTTATAATATTAAAGCATTTATACAACCAATATTGATACATATAATAAGGTTGATAAATTTCATGTGACAAAACAGTGTGACCAAGTTTTTGTAAAAATATTCCTAAATATCCGGAACCTGGACCTATTTCTAAGATATATAAATTCTTATCAAAGTTATTTTTAAATAATCTTCTTTGGTATAAATGTCTAATAATTGAAGATTTTGGAACTATACGTTGACTCCAATTAAAATTATTTTCAGATATCTTTGTATTAACTTCTTTTAATAAATTAACTTCTTCATTTGTTAATCCATTCATTAAATTTTCAATTACAGTTTGTGCTCGAAATTCATGTTCACCACAGCACATTAATCCTAATTGTTTTTCATGACTTATTTTATTAATTAACTGATCTCTTCTATATAATTCAGGAACATCAATTATAGTTTTTTCATACAAGGAAATTTCTTCTAAATACTTTGCCTTATTAGAATCGTATAACTTAATTATTTCCTCAAGTGTTTGCATAAATATTTTAATAATTTAGATTACTAATAAAAATATTAATTCACCTAACTATATATTAGAAAGATATAGATTCTGACATATTTATTTATATTTATTAAATATTAAGCTTTTGATCTTTTATAAGTATTCTTGCAATTTCAACATCTACTGCTGAATGAATATCTATTGAATTCTTTATCTCATATGCTTTTACTTTTTTTCCCATAAAACTCCATGGAAGTTGACCATTATTTTTATAAATTTCTTTTGTACGAACTACCCAAAAATTATGACATAAAAAATAGCACTTAGTTAAATCTTGTCTATTCGAAGAGATTTTTTTCTTATTAATAAAATTTTTAAGAGTATTATTTTTTATTTGCTTTGCTCTTTCAGGATGATGGTCATTTATATTTTGGACAGGCACAACTGCAGTTATTTTTTTATTTTTTTTTAAAATATTTATACAATCTAAAATCCATTCTGATTTAACAATTGGAGCGTTAGCTAACAAAATAACCATAACATCTGGATATTGATTTTTATTTCTAAAAATGTCTAAGGAATGTTTTAATACATCAATATGCTTGCTATTTTTTCTCGCTAAACTTTTTGGACGATTGATACTTTGATATCCGATTTTTTTAGTTTGGTTTAAAATTACATTACTATCACTTGATGTATAAAAAAAGTTTATATCTTTAACTTTTTTAGCTTGTTTTGCAGGATAATTAAAAATGTATTCTCCATGCAATTTTATTACATTCTTGTTTTTAAAAGTCGAATTTTTTTTACCTGTTAAAAGAGCTGTGATTATCATCGAAAATTTTTAGATCTTTTATTACCCTTTTAATTCCTTCATTTAAAGAAATTTTAGTTCTCCATCCACTTTTTTTTATAAGTGAAATATTTGCATATGATTTTACTGTATCACCACTATGCTTACCAGCAATAAAAACTTTATATTTTTTATTTGTTTTTTTAAACAAGATTTTTAAGAGATTGGAAACTTTTAACTCTTTTCCTGAACCTAAATTAAAAATATTATTATTTTTATTATTTAAAATACTTGGTTTAGAAAAAGCACTTATAATGTCATCAACATAAATAAAATCTCTAGATCTACTTAAAGATCCAGTTACTTTAACTTTTGAATTTCTATGAATTTGAGAAAGATAAATCGACAACATCCCTTGATAAGGGTTATTATAGTCTTGGTAAATTCCGTAAGCATTAAATATTCTAAATACTTTTACATTTATTCTGAATTTAATGAGATTTAATAAAATTTTTTCTCCATTTAATTTAGTTAATCCATAATATGAGATTGGTTGAGGGATTTTCTTTTCAGATATATTAATTGAATTTTTTCCATAAATTGCCATAGATGATGAGAATATAATGTTTTTAGGTTTAATTTTTTTACAGAATTCAAATAAATTTAGTGTACCAATAACATTTGTTTGAAAACATTTATATGGGTTTAATTCAGAAGTATAAGTAGAAGTTTCTGCAGCCAAATGATAAATATAATCAAATTTTATTTTTTTTTTAATTAGGCTATTAAAAATATTTTTATCCGAAATATCTCCGTAGACAAATTTACAATTTTTTCTAAATGGCTTTTGACTTATTTTTTTTTTAAAATCTAAAATATAAATTGAATTATTTTTAAATAAACTAAGATATAAATTAAATCCAATAAATCCAGCACCACCTGTTATTAAAATTTTTTTATTTTTCACTGATGTGTTGTTAATTTATTACAATAAACTTTTCTTCAAAAAAGTTATAATTTATTTTTTTCTCAAATAATTGGTTATCTAAATTATTTATTTCTTCTACCATTTGTTTAATTCTGTCATTATCAAACTCATTTAACTTTAATTTAACGTAATTGGTTCCAGAACTTAATTGTGTATTTTTTCCTATAATTTTTTTTATCTTATTTTTTAATAACTTTTTGATACTTAAATTATTTTTAAAATTTATTGACTTTATCTTATTATTTTCTTTTTCGATTGATTTTAGAATATTTATTATAGTTGTTATAGATAAACCTTTAAAATTAATTCTTTCATCTAATTTGCCTAAATCACCATCTTCTATGTTTAATTTATTTATAGCGTCCAATACTTCATTTTGATTTGAGCAATTTTGACCTAAAGAGTCAACAAAATCAGTTTGAAAAAATTTTTGACCCCCAAGATAATTGACAATTTTTTTGTTTGCCAAAACAGCCTCTGGAGCAGACGAACAACTATTTTGTATTACTACTTCACAATTTTTTATAACTTCTGATAAATGACCATTTGAAATGATTTTAACATTTCTGGGAAAATCTTTTGTTATTTCCTGAAATCTATTTACCATGAAGTTTGGATGAGGTCTTAGTACAATAATTTTATCTGGTAGCTTTTTGGCTAAAAATCTTACAAGATTTATGAATTCATATAACAAGTATAAAGTCTCAGCTTCTCTTTTGAAAAAATGTTCCTCATAATTAATTCCTCCAATAGTTTTACGGTATTTTGTGCCTAATCTTGCAGCATCTAAAGATATTCTCTCGCTAAAACTTCTACTATAGAAGCAAAAAAAATTTAAACTAATCAAAATGAAATTTTTATTTAATTTATTAACTTTTAAATAATTTTTACCAATATTAAAATCTTTTTTATAAATATCCAAACGGGGCGATCCACAGTTTATAAATTCACATTTTTTTTTATTAAATCTATTGGATAAAAATTCTTTATCTCTTTTCCCCCAACATAAAAAAAAATCTACAATATCAAAAGTCTCACCTTCACCATGTCTATTTAAACTAAAATTTTCATAATTTTGCTCAATATATCCCGCCTCCTCATCCTGACTTATAATTGTGAAACCTTTTCTTTTTAAATTTCTATAATATTCAAGAAGATCAGATCTTGGATTGGCATCTTTAATAAGTAAAACAGCATTTTCAATTTTATTACTTTCAATAAGTTCCTTTAAATATTTTCTATGACTAATTATTATTTTTGAACATATTCCCAAAAGAGCTCGAGATAAAAAAATTTTAGGGAACAGTTCTCTTTTTGCAATTTCAATTTCGATGAATAGTAACATTTTTTTTAATGTTTTAGATATTAATTTATATGTTGTTATTAATATTATTTAAATCTACAAATCAATCTCTAAATCATATAATTTAAAATAATATAAATAATAATAGAATTAATACTTTCCATTTTAAAATTAAATAAATATGTATTTTAGATAATTCACCAAACAAATGTTCAAAATAAATCAAAAAATATTAAAAATATTGGTAATTTTGATTTATTATACTCGCAAAGATGAAAAATATTTTTTACCTACTCAGAGTAAACCACTGGACTAAAAATTTTTTCATTTTTGCTGTGCCTTTTTTTCATGGAGAAATATTTAGTTTTGCTATATTGGCAAAATTATCATATTCATTTTTTTTATTTTGTTTAATATCATCTATTGTTTATATTTTTAATGATATTATCGATAGAAATGATGATAAAATAAATATAAAATTTAAATATCGACCATTTGCATCTGGTAATATTAAATTTCAAAATGTAATAATAATTTTAGCGATACTAATATTTGGGACAATAATTATAATTTTAATGGGTACTGTTTCGCTCAGTACTCTTTATTTAATTTTTTTGTACTTAGTTATTAATTTTTTATATACGATCTACCTAAAAAAAATTATTTTCTTAGAAATTTTTTTAATATCAAGTGGATTTGTTATAAGGCTTTATATTGGTTCATTTGCTACAAATATAGATCCTAGCTCGTGGATAGTAATATGCACATGGTTATTAAGCTTGTTTATGATAATAGGAAAAAGAGTGTCAGAAGTGAATTCAGGATATTCAAGGAAGGTTTTGCAAGATTACAACTACAATCATTTAGTAAATGCATTAAAAATAATATATATTCTTATAGTTTTAACTTATATATTTTATTCTATTGATCCAATTACTATAAAAAAATTTGAAACTGATATTTTGTTTACAATACCTTTTGTAATATTTGGAATGTATTATTATTTCAAATTATTAACAAATATGAAAGTAAAACTAGAACCTACAGTACTCATATTTAAAAATAAAATATTATTTTGTACAGGTATTTTATGGCTGTTTGTATTTATGCTTGTAATTTACATAAAATAATAAAGTTGGAGAACTAATAAATAGTATCAACAAAATATAAAATTATTTATCTATAAAATTTTCTAACCAAAAATTATATGCCTGATTAATCATAGCTTGATCATCATATTTTGGATACCAGTCAAGTAAAGTATTAGCCTTTGAAATATCCAAAAATATATCTTTGTCGGCAATCTTATACTGTTCTTTGTACATAATATCTAATCCAATAAAATCTGAAATATTTAGAATTTTTTTTATTAACATTGCGTTTAAAGGCAATATTTTTGAGTGACTATTTGCACTACCAATTAAATTATTTAACAGGTTCTTAACTTTAATTTTTTTTTGTGATGCAAGATTGAATATTTCATTAGGAACTTTTTTTTCAATACAAGATGTAACCGCTGAGATACAATCTTCAACTGAAACCATTTGATAACAATTTTCACCATTTCCAATTATAGGTACTATTTTTGAATTATAAATTAAATTAAACAATTTTTTAAAAATTCCTAATCTACCTGGTCCATTAATTAATCTTGGCCTGAAAATAGTTAAAGGAATTTTATCCTTTGATAACTTTAATAACTCATTTTCTGCTTTAAGTTTAGATTTTCCATATTCTCCTATTGGTTTTGGAAATTGTTTTTCATTTGTTTGATCACTTTGTGGCATTCCATAGATCATATCAGTAGAAAAAAAAATATATCCTGATATTTCTTTATCAATTGCTAATTGAATTGTTTTTTTAGTAAAGTGAAAATTTAACTGATCAAACCATTCTTGTCTTCTAAAATAAGGAATTTTATTATGATATTGTCTTGAAGCTAGATTAATAAAA
>MDTG01097855.1_pt1 | contig 17126 bp, 14 predicted proteins | sample 811421 | NCBI WGS metagenome assembly MDTG01 (sample SAMN05326645, study PRJNA326480) | marine metagenome | isolation source: seawater | place: Pacific Ocean: South East | collected 2011
CGAAAAGAACCCAAACACCAAATGGGTCGCGGTGCACGGAAGAAATGGCAGAAGTCATACAGGTGATGTAGATGTTAATACCAGTAAGATGTTTTAGTTGTGGAAAAGTAATTGCCCATTTATGGGATCAATATGATGAACGTACCAAAGCAGGAGACGATCCTGGAGTTGTCCTCACAGACCTTGGAGTTGAACGATATTGCTGTAGACGCATGTTTGTGTCACACGTCGACCTACTTGATGATGTTGCACCGTTCAGTGTCGCCAGGGAGATTTGAGAATCCTAATTCTCTGAAGAACAAGGGTCCGTGGGTTAGCTTGGCCAATACTTGGCGGCTGGGGGCCGTCAGACCCCGGTTCAAATCCGGGCGGACCCACCACTATCTGGTCCAGAGTCTGACTTCTTCCCGGCATGGATAAGAAAGGGCGCATGTATGAAGGCTCATGCAGCGTCCCTTAGCGTACCTCATCGGCCTTTTGATGCTGAGTATTTCAACTGCCCCATTCCTCGTGGTAAGTGGTAACCAAATCATTACATCAAATACGGTTTGGTCAAACTCAATTTCAGTAGACTCGACAGTTACAGTCACATCTGGTACAACATTAACAATTTCAGATAATGCTGAAATTAATATAACTCAAGATGTGGCAATAATTGTCGAAGGAAATTTAGTAATCGAATCTTCAGTCAATTCAATTCCTCATATCTATGGATCTTTTCGTTATCCAACTAGTGACAAACCAATATGGCAAGGAATACAGATTGCTAGTGGAGGCTCATTGAATGTCGATAATGTATTGATTGAGTATGCTAGAGGTGCTTTTGATATTGCTGGAAGCGTGGTTGTTTCATCAAACTCTGAACCGATGACTAGTCATGTTCAGATTGGTTGGAATCTCGATGGGGGAACCCTATCTGTTCCTGATAGTTCAAGCTTAAATTGTAATGATGCTGCTTCAAGTTGCTTGTCAATAAAATCCTCTAGTGCCACGATTCCTGAAATCAATTCTTCGAATTCCTCCTCAATTGTCTTTTTACACAATGGTTCAACTTTAGATGTTAACACATTGCGTGGTACCGATATAGGGGTCGGAATACAGGTTTCTTCAGGTTCTAGTGTTGATATTGATAGTTTAATTCTTCATGATTCGAATGTAGGAATCTCCCAATCAGGGACTGCATCTGTAAATGTTAATTCGATTCAATTTTCAGGGTCCAATGGTATTGGGATAGATTGGAGTTCTGCATCTGGTGCTAGTATTGCTAATGTTTCTGTGGATCCGCAGTCTTCCTTGGATACAATTTTACGTTCAGTAGACCTTAGTTCCGGTACTCTTCGTGACGTTACTTCCATCGGAAGTCTAGATAACAATCCGGCCTTCTATGTTGATGTCTCTGGATTCATTGATTTGAACAATATTTCTGCTAGTAATTACAGCGAAGGAATAGTCGCTCGTGGTCAAGGAATAATTGAACTTAGTGAAGTGAATCTAAATGTGTCTGATAGAATAATAGATGCTGTTGGTGATGTAAAAATTCACGCGTCTGATTCCAATTGGTCTACAGAGCTGGAGGGGGCAATACTCGGGAATCAAGAATCTAATTTGTCTTCTATTTCGATTATTGGCACTTCTTCATCCAATTCTGCTTTAGATATTCTCTCTGGGACACATTTCCTCTCATCAATTGATGTTTCTAGACCTTACCTATCCTCAGATAGAACATCTGTTGGTATTCGAGCAATATGGGCAGAGGTGGAGATTGATGACGTTTCAGCAAGTGGATGGTATCAGGGAATAAGGGTAGATCAAGATGCAAGCTTGAATGCTAACCTTCTGGATATTTCTGGGGGAGGAAGGGATGGTGGCTCTTCCGTCTACATTTCTGGGGGTTCTCTCAAAGCAACTTCTTTGATTACAGCGGATTCAGATCATGGGATTGAGATAATTAATGGGACCCCGCTTTGGATTAATGGCCCTCATGTTCATGTTGATTCATGGGCAGCATCCAACCATCGAGATTTTACATTGCAGATGACGGATGGTTCAATTGCCACCATCAGAAACCTCCCCTCATTCGCAACAGCAGCTCAAAGTGATGCATTTGGGGATGGTAGTCTAAATTGGGGCGGCCCTTCATCTACAAGAGTAAATGTTGTCGATTCAAATCGTCTAGTAGAGGCAGAAATTTCTGTGACAGACTTAGGGGGTCAATCTATCGATGGTGCTGATGTTGAGAGTTTTGGTTTTACAGAAAGCTCAGATATGCTCGGAATTGTGAATCTGCCAATCTTAGAAATTGGTCAAACGCCAGTTACAGCATCAAAGGATGGAATTGGAACCACAGTATTTCTTACATCTAGTCCTTCAACAATTCAAATTCCAATCTTACCTTCTACTGGAGATTGGGTAATTGAAACCGGAATTACTGCAATTCTCCAGGACGGTAACTTTTCCTTACCTGGAGATTTGATAATTCAGTCAGGAGGAACACTTCAGCTCTTGAATGCAACAATTTCTCTATCCGAATCTTCGACATACACATCAAACGGTGGAACATTGTATGGAAATAAAGGAATATTGAGTGGAGGTGTTGGCCAACATGGCTCCAGTTTCCCATCTACGGCATATACTGGAGACTTAACCGTAGATCAATCATTAACTGTAAACTGCACTGAAACAGCGGAATCAACAGGTTTCTTCCTTCAATCCATTGACGTAGGACCAGATTGTAAATACACTGTTTTGGGAAGTGTCGATGGCCCTGTTTCTTTACAGCCTGGAGCCTCATTATTTGTGGAATCTTCGATTACAGTTCGAGTTTTAGATAGAGGTTACCCAGTCAACAACGCTCAAGTAATTGTGGGCGCATTGGACATGTATACTGGATCTGATGGTGTTGCATCGGGAACAGTTGTTTCAGCTCAATACCTTGAAACCGGGAATTTAACCACAGGTATTGCAACAATCATTGCACGTCAACAAGGAGTTGAAAGTCTCAGGTCTTGGGATACAATTTCTAGTTTTAACGGAGACATTAGTGTGTCAACCTTATCCTCTGGTACTTTGACTCAATGGACCAGAATAGAACCACAATTTTCTCCAGTCCATCTTTTGGGTGATATTTTAGTTCCTCAAGGAGTTACTTTGGAGCTCCTTCCCCAATCATCTTTACGAATCGGTTCAATGATGACTCTTGGAGTCCAAGGAGATTTTATTTCAGAGGATGCAACCATCACCGGGTATAATTGGTTGGAGATAAGGATAGAAGGTAATGCTAAAATTTCAGGTGGCCAAGTCACTGGTGGCCCAATTGTAGTAGCTAGTAATGGGGATTTATCTCTCGATGATACATTACTTAACGGTGCATCAGTAGAATCAGTCAGTTCATCAAAGGTTACAATTTCAAACTCTAGATTACTTGGTTCCTCAACCTGCCTTTCGGGCTCAAGCTCCAGTAAACTGATTGTAACTAATTCTATTTTTGAATCCTGTATCCAACAGGGAATTCAGGCGTTTGGCTCAGAAGTTGAATTTGAAGGGGTCACATTAGAGCAAGGAAATGGGCATGGAATTTGGCTTCAGTCATCAACAGGTAATGTGACTAACTTGGATGCTATAAATCATACAGGAAGGGCAGCCCTTTTCTTGGAAGATACAGGAGATTTATCAGTCAGAGGAGGAGTATACAACGCATCATCTGAACCTGCATTAATGACACGTTATGTTCGTGAATTAAATATTTCAGGTGGAAAAGTGATTGCTTCAACCGGCGCCTCATTTGAAGAATCATCGGGGAATGTAATTGGACTGGAAATGGATAGTGGAGGAGGAGCAGCAGTAGGTTTGTATATTGATGGAAGCACATCAAGAATTCTAACTTTAACATCGATTTCAGTTAAAGGATACGCCATTGGATTGGAATTAATGGGGGACAAAGACGATCTAGAAAATCCGCCAATTCAGATATTATCCTCTATGATAGATTCCCCAATATCTGTAATCGGTCAGAGTTTACCATTCCATATAGTTGACAGTACTATCGGAGGCGATATCGAATTAATGTCAACAGCGTTTAGTTATGAGGCTGCGATCATCTCATCACCGCCTGCAGGAGAGATTTCGGTTACAGAACCAGCAAAACTGAAAATTGGAGAGTCAAGATTAATTCTCTTTGAAAATTCAGAGGGTAATCCAATCTCATCTGGCAACGTAAACATCAGAGTACCTATTTTCCATCCCTCAATGGAAGAGCAATTCTTTTCTGCATCTCATGGTAAACACGCCATAATCATTCACAGGATGGTATCTGAAACATCAGACCTTTCAACAAATCAAGCAAATTTTGAGGCTTTTGCCTCTGGATTCCTTCCTGCAACATTTGACATAAACCTTGGTGATGATGTCTCAACAGATATTATTCTCACACTTTCACCCAATCATGACCCTGAAGTTTCCATCATCAGTCCTGAAAATGGATTTATCACCCATATCAGTGAAGAATTGAACCTCAAGGCTCTTGCATTCGACCAAGATCCCGGTCACTCATCTTCACTTCTTGTTTTGTGGACATCTTCGCCAGTAGGTGAATCAGAATCAGAAGAGATAGGGTCTCTTGTTGAATTTGTTTACTACCCAGATGAAGTCGGCGATTTCGTTATTTCAGTTTTAGTTCGTGATGTCTCAGGAGGTGTTGCAGAAGCATCAATTATGATTGAAGTACTTCCCCCAGACAATGACCTAGATTTTATCACGACGTGCCCTTCTTCAGGAGATTATCCTTGGTTTGATCCTGTGGAATTACGGCTTTGTGGACCAGATGAATTCGATGATGATGATGATAATGATGGCTTATCAGATAGTTTTGATGCCTTTCCGTTGGATTCTTGTGCTTGGCAGGATACCGATGACGATGGTCGCCCTGATACATTAGAAAATGATTGTAGTACTTCGTTAATTGAGGACTTAGATGATGACAACGATGGCCTCGCAGATGATGTAGACAATGATCCGAAAGTACCCTATGTGGCGGACTCTAATTCCAACGACGAACCAATCATTGTTACTATTCTATCGCCCGGCGTCATTCTACCATTGATTGTAATTATTATCGCAACATTTCTTTTGATACGTCAACGACAAGCTTCTGAAGAATAGGTGATCAAATGTCTGAGATATCAAATGCAGTGAATGAAGGATCATCTATTGTTGGATTTGTTGCAATCGGTTTTGTGTCTGCGATAGTAATATTTGATGCCGTTCGATATTTTGCTATGGAACGTGAGGTTCCTAGATTAGGGAAATTACCACGCGGAGGATATGCTTGGTCAACTACAGTTCGAATGGAATATGAGAGAAATTGGGCCAATGTAATTACAATTCTAGTCATGGGTATTATCCCAATCCTATTAGATCCGATTCTAAATATCCCAACAATTCAACTCATTTTGTTTCCTCTTATGTTGGCGGCCATGCTTGTGCTACAATTAGTTCCGAAGCGATACGCAGTTACCAAAGATCGATTAAGTGCCGACGGTTTTTCTTTTGATTGGGAAAATCTAGTTTGGAAAGGTTGGAAAGGAGGAACTCGGATAGTTTTACAACGGAGAGGTTGGTGGATTTTAGCACCATTACCAATTGGCGGTTCTACAGAAGATCTAGAACAAGCAACCCTTCGAATCGAGGCAGTAGTCACTGGAAAATGGGGAGAGGTAGAATCGATTCTTCAGGAGGAGTAAATCATTGATTCATATGACAAATTTAATTTTTGTATCTCAATGAAACTATAAATTTCAAACAAAATTTTCTTTTTTGACATTCGCAATGCTCAAAGACGATGTTTCCAAGGTCCCAACATGCCCGACCACCCCGATAACGAACCAATTTTGTCATATGCACCTGGAAGTGCAGAACGTGCAGAACTTCAAGCTGAGATGGATAGGCAAATGAGTGAAGTTGTAGAAATTCCATGTGTTATCAATGGTGAAGAGATTTTTACAGGAAATACAATGACTCAAGTTATTCCGCATAAGCATGGTCATGTGTTGGCAAATGTACATCTTGCAGGCCCTCAAGAAATGGAAGCTGCGTGTCAAGCAGCAGTTGAAGCTCAAGCGAATTGGATTGAGATGGGTCTTGAAGAGCGATGTGCAATTTTTGAAAAGGCTGCAGATTTACTTTCTACTACATGGAGGGCTAAAGCGAATGCTTCTACAATGTTAAATCAATCAAAAACTGCATTCCAAGCAGAGATTGATGCAGTTTGTGAATTAGTTGATTTCTGGAGATTTAACACACATTACGCTCGAAATTTCCATGACGATCTTCAGCCATTGATATCTCCTGATGGAGTACAAAATAGTACTGAAATCCGTCCTTTGGAAGGTTTTGTGCTAGCAATTACTCCATTCAATTTTACTAGTATCGCTGCTAACCTTCCTAGTGCTCCAGCAATTGTGGGTTGTACTGCAATATGGAAACCTAGTCGAAATTCAATTCACTCAAATTATGTAATGATGCAATTAATGATGGAGGCAGGTTTACCTCCAGGCGTCATAAATTTCCTTCCAGGTTCTGGTGCAGATATTACCAGTGCGGCTTTACAAAACCCCCATTTTGCCGGCGTACATTTCACGGGTTCTACTGAGACTTTTAACGGATTATGGGAGCGTATTGCAGGGTCGCTCGGCAGTCTTATGTCCTATCCCAGAATTGTAGGTGAAACAGGTGGAAAAGATTTCATTGTCGCTCACCCAAATTGTGATCATCGTGGTTTGATAGTTGCATTGCTTCGTGGTTCTTTTGAATTCCAAGGACAGAAGTGTAGTGCTTCTAGCCGTGCATATATTCCACGTTCTGTTTGGGAATCTATTGAGAGAGAATTTGTAGAAGAAATTGGAAAGATAACTATGGGTGACGCTAGAGATTTTACAAATTTCATGACAGCCGTGATTGATCAGAGATCATTTGACAAAATTTCAGGATACATCAGTAGAGCGGCAGAGGACCCTGACTGTAGAATTATTTGTGGAGGAGGTAGGGATGATTCCGAAGGATGGTTCATTGAACCTACAGTTATCGTTTGTGAGGATCCAAATTATGAATCTATGATTGAGGAAATTTTCGGACCCATTCTTTCTATCTATATTTATGAAGATTCTGAATTCATGGAAATTTTACAAATTTGCGATCATGCTTCCCCCTACGCATTGACTGGCTCAATTTTTGCAAATGAAGAAGAAGATATCCAAACTGCGTTCAGAGCATTAAGATTCACAGCTGGTAATTTTTACATTAATGATAAACCAACTGGAGCAGTAGTTGCTCAGCAACCGTTTGGAGGAGCCAGAGCTAGTGGAACGAATGACAAGGCGGGCAGTCCACTCAATCTTTTGAGATGGATTAGTCCCAGATCCGTAAAGAGAACACTTTCTCCTCCTCATGATTGGAGTTATCCATTCTTGCAACCAGATGAATGAAATAGGCAATGATTGATGATTCGTCTAGGCGGGTATAACAAGGGGTGATTCTGTGGAAGAGCGCATCAAGTTTCTAGCGGCTGAGATTACTCGACACTCAGAATTATACTACAACCACTCGGCTCCAGAAATCACAGATGCTGAATTCGATAATCTCTGGAATGAACTCAGAAAACTTGATCCAAGTAACGAAGTTTTGCATCAAGTAGGTCCAGAACCATTACCAGGTACAGTAAAAGTTGAACATTTGTTTCCGATGCTTTCTTTGGATAAAGGAACTACAGATGATGATATTATTCATTATGTAACTCAGTCCACATCCGGTGGAACGCGATATTTGGCCCAGCCGAAATTAGATGGTTCAGCATTATCTCTGGAGTATATTTCTGGAAATCTCCATCGTGCAGCCACAAGAGGTAGTGGTGAAAGAGGAGAAGATGTAACTTTGAATGCGAAGTTGGTAGCAAACATTCCTAGTCGCCTAAATCAACCACATACTATTCATGTCCGAGGAGAAGTAGTTATGCCACTCAAAACTTTTGAGGAAAAATATAGCGACCTTTCTCCCAATCCTAGGAATTTGTGTTCAGGTGCTTTACGTCAAAAACATGGAGATGGAAAAGCAGACGCATCTGATTTGGTATTCTGTGCATACGATGTCCAATTTCCTTCAGATTCTCCGATGGCAACGTATGACAGTGAATTGTTGCACTGGTTACAAGACGCTGGAATCGAACCGGCACCATGGCAAATATTTGAATCAGAAAATCCTCAAAATGAGATGATAGAATATACCAAAGATTGGAGTTTAAAACGATCAAAATATGAGTTTGAAATTGATGGAATTGTTTTCAAGTTAGACGAATTGAAAGCTCGTGAAAAACTAGGATTTACTGCTCATCATCCTAGGTGGGCAATCGCATGGAAATTTCCTTCTCAGGAAGCCAACTCTGTTTTGTTAGATGTCGACTGGCAGACTGGTAGGACAGGGTCTGTAACACCAGTTGCACGCATTGCTCCTCAAATGGTAGGGGGTGTAACTGTTGAAAATGTAACATTACACAATGTGGGAGAAGTAGAAAGATTAGGAATCAAGATTGGGGACAAGGTCAAGATAACTAGACGAGGAGATGTGATTCCAAAAATCATTGAAAATTTAGGCCAGGCATCCCGCTCTGACTTACAAAATAGATTCCATGCTGATGGAACAGAATTCTCTGGAACATTACTCCATCAAGACATCGAAATTCCTCTAAATTGTCCTTCATGTAATCGAACCCTAATTATGGAAGGGGCTTTCCTGAGGTGTTTATCCCTCGATTGTGATGCAAGAACTGCTAGATCTCTTGCCTATTGGTGCCGTTCTTTAGAGATGGATGGTATTGGTGAGAAATTAATAGAATCATTACTCGAGAATAAATTAATCTCCTCCATTGCAGATTTGTACAGATTAACTCATAATCAATTATGTCAATTAGATAGAATGGGGCAAAAAAGTGCGACTAATGTAGTCGATGAATTATCAAAGACTAGAACCTTGAATTTGGCCAAATTTCTTCATGCACTAGGTATGGAAAGAATAGGTCCGGAAGTCGCAACATCGATTTCAGTGCACTTTTCATCTCTGGAAAAATTACTTGTTTGGGTTGACGAAGGAGAAGCCCATGAACTAACAGTAATTGATGGAATTGGCGATAAGGTTGCATTAATCTTTAGGGAGGGGATATTGAAAAGGAGGACCTTGATAGAAGAACTTCAGGAAATCATTACAGTAACAGATGAGATAGAAAAATCGAGAGGTGTTTTAGATGGTTTCTCATTTTGTATTACTGGTTCTCTTTCTCGTTCAAGAAAAGAAATCGCAGAAGATATCAAGAAGGCAGGCGGAAAGGTAATGTCTAGTGTTTCAAGAAATCTTGACTATTTGGTAGCGGGCGAATCTGCAGGTTCAAAACTAGAAAAGGCCGAAAATTTAGGAATTCTTGTTCTAGATGAAAATGCTCTGAACTCCATGATGAAAAAATCAGAGACCCGCTCTTCTGAAATAGACAGCGATAGCGAGACTACCACAAATACAGGAACCTTGGATGATTGGACATAATTATCCGTATAACATTCCAGATGGTTGGGATGATTCAGCTTCTTCTTCTAATTTACCCAGATGAGCCTCGAGCATTTCTCTGATTTGCTCTTCAATTCTCTCTGCTTCTTCGATCAGTGGTTCTAAGGGCAAGGATAGATTCGGGAAAAGAAGATCTAATTTTTCGATAATTCTTGCCGCAGCCCTCGCATCTGGAAGGCCTGCTCCTGGAGGGCCATTTGCTTCAGCAAGAATTGCAAAGGTATCGAGCCCCCTTCGCCGACACTCTCCCAATAATAGCCCAGTCATTCCTGCGATTACTCCTTGTTTCAAGAGGGGGATTTCCATTTCCTCTAGACGCTTTCTGGTTGCAGGTGTGGCCCCAATACCGAGAAGGGTTTCATCGGATTCATCATCATCAATAATCTCATGAGCGTGTTCATCAGTATGTGAAAAAGAATCGATCAGAACCCCTCCTGCCACTTTTGCCTCTTTAGACCAATCGAGAAGAACTTCACTTAATGGAAGGGCCATTTCATTTCGAATAGGGATTTCAGAAACAATTAGTATTAATTTGTCACATCCATCAACATTGCAAACCGGTTCTCCTGCATAGAATCTTAGGGGAGGCATTGGTTGACCATCTTTTACTAAGCAAACTGCTGGTAATCCAGATGCTCTAACACCTCCTACGAATGTCAAATCTAGTTGTTCCACCAGATAATGTGCTACAATTGATGTAACATAGCTAACAGAAGGAAAACAGGTGATGACTAACGCTCCTTCAGCGTCCACGTTCCCACTGACTTTGAGGATTGGTTGGGTGCTCATGGCACTCCGTGTATGTCGGTGGAATTAATCATTGGGCCGTTACATGTCGTATCAAGGGGGAGACGAGATGGCAGTCCCAGCACACCAACTTTCACCCTCTTCTTGGAATAATTATGAATCATGTCCAAGGAAATATTGGCTCTCTAGACAACGACTTCCCCGAAAGGCTGGAATGGCTGCAACCATTGGAACAGCAGTTCACGATAGTGTTGAGGATATGTGTAATTTAGATATAAGTTCACGAGATGCTGATGAGGTAGGTTGGCTTCCACCCACCGCTAAGGCAATTTTAGATCTCCACTGGCAGAAGGAAAAAGAGATTTTCATGGGAACTCCTCGCCACCCGGCATTCAAAGATGGAGAGATTATACGGGCACACGATTTGTTGATTGGATCTCTCAATCTTTTAATTTCAAATGCAAAGATTGGCAAAGTTCGCATGTCAGAGGTCTCCATAGGACAATGGCGAATGGTTCAGGACACAGTACTCGCAGCAGAAGGAACTTTACGTTCTCCTTGTGGGAGACTAATGGGCCGTCTAGATTTGTTGGTGAAAGAGTTAGATGAAGATAGGAATCCAGTTGGGTGGATTGTTGCAGATTTGAAAACAGGTAAGATGCCCACAGGAGGACTCTATGATACAGTTAGTCGTCAATTACGATTTTATCGAGATATGTTGTTAGAAATTAATCCCAATGCTCCAAATGTTCGTGCCCAGGGATGGTATTCTGCTGGCCCTAAAGTCTACGAGGCAGAAGGCCCATCTGTATTGGATGATGCATTCAGAGCTTGGGAAGGTATGGCGATAACAAAGGAACCATTAGATGCTAACCCTGATGAAGATGCTTGCCGGTTTTGTGAGTGGAAAGCATGGTGTCCATCTTGGTTCTATTCTAGAACAAATGGCGGTCTTCCACCTAGTGAAGGCTTGTTCCGCGATGAAGTCGCAATAGTCTTGCAGTTCGACTCAGCTAGTGGAGCATGTATGGTAGAATTACTAACCTCAAAAGATGAAGAAGGAGGCATAATTCCATCTGGACGAACTGTTGGAATTGTCTGCAAAGGTCAGTCATTAGACCAAATGAGATCTATTATGGAATCAGACCATCGCGGTGCAGTCTTTCTAGGATCTATTCGCTCCAACTCTCGACCTTGGGCAATGGGGGATTGGAGCGAAGTGTTACCCTGGAGTCCCTTGCTAGAATCAGTTAGAAATCGAAAGTGATATCATAGAATTTTTTTGATCATTTTTCTAGCATCTTCGTTTAATGGGCCTGCAGGAGAGATTAGCCAACGAATATAACCCGGATCTTCTGCTGCTATCACGTGAAGATCTCTTGATTTGTATTTTCCAAAATTAAAGACAACCCTGTCGCCATTCTTTCTCAATTTCCCGCCGGTCCCACTTATTGGTTCTAAGTCATCGAGTCCAGGACCAAGGTGGTTTGTTTCAGAATCTCCTGTTGTAATCCAATTTTCTAGCTCAGTGGGAGAACGACGAAAATGTCGAGGATGTTTTGCCATTATCCTCCATAAAAGTAGAAGCGTCGCTCCTGCATCAGCAGCAGCATCGTGAGCATTATTCAAAGAAATATTTTCTCCACGGCACAATGTTCCGAGGTCATGCCTGCCAGGTATTCTGAGTCGCTTGGCCAGTCTGAGGGTATCTATCATGGCATGAGGTTTTGGAACCAACCGCCCAATTCTACTGAATTCAGCAGTTAAGAGGGGCCAATCATATCTCACAATGTTATGTCCAATAACGATTGAATCTGTCAACAGTTCATGGATATTTTCTGCATGTTCTAAGAATACTCCTTTTCCTTTTACATCTTCATCGAATATTCCATGAACTGAACTAGCTTCTTTGGGAATTTTACATGTTGGGTTAACGATTTTGTTTACTGAAATCATTTCTCCTTCGACATCACTTCCTATAAGTGCATATTGAACAATTCTGGCCCGACGGGTATCCAACCCTGTAGTTTCTAAATCGAATGCTAGAACCCGAAATCCATCAAATGGGTCCTCCACCATAGACGGTGCTTAGAATCGACCGTTTTTCATTCATCGCGTTCGAGTGAATATTATATTTTCATCATTATTTGAATCATTCAAGCGTCAGGGCTAAACCATAACGGGTTAGAGTCGACTGTATGAAGAGTACCCGAATGTTCACGGGTAGCCTTCTAATTTCCCTCTTACTTACCGTTTCATTGGCAGGATGTACAGGCGTTTTGACACCAGTATCTCCTACGGCGCGTTTGGAGGTAGATGTAGATAGTATTCATGTTGGTGAGGCAGTCAATTTTGACGCTCGTTCTTCCACTACTCCTGATCCTACTTTGATTACATCGTATCTTTGGGATTTCGGAGTTGCTCAAAGAAATTCATCTAACGGATACGTTAGCCAAGTTTTCAATGAACCAGGCCGTTTTGACGTTCAATTAACAGTAATGAATGATGTTGGAGGGGAAGACTCAGTTTCCGTTTCGATATACGTCAATGCATTACCCGTAGCAGCAATATCTGGACCAGTAACAGTAAAAACAGGAACAATTGTAACGTTAGACGCCTCTTCATCAGTTGACCCTGAAGGTGGAGTTCTTGCATACGAATGGGATGCTGATTGGTCTGTAGATACGAATAATGATGGCAATTTCCAAAATGATGTCGACGAAACGAATTCTACATTGACATTTTTGCCGGATTCATCTGGCGATGTCAGGGGTTCTTTAACAGTCATTGATGATAAGGGAGCAAAATCAACAACGATTTGGGAAGTTCGAATATTAGAGAGAACATTCAATGTAACTTGGCGACAACAAACAATGACAGTTTCTTGGGACGGATACCTAGAGCAAGGTGAGTCATACGAAATTTCTCACATACCTTCTGAAGGAGCCCGAATATTCGCCTTCAATGGTACGTTAACACTTGCTAGAGATGTAATTCCAGCTCAGTGGCCTGAAGATAATTTTACTATGGTTGTATCAATTCCAGACTCGGCTTGGAATGCCAAAGTGAAGACTCAACAAGATTCCCCTACTACTAATTCTACTGGGTCAATAGAAAGAACAGAATTGAATCCCTTTCCCAATGAGCCCACGACATACACTGCTGACTCTCCAGATACTTTGATGGAAACGTTACTATTGGAACCAGGCGCTAGATTTGGTCAAGGAGAGTGGATTTGGAGACTTACAGCTGATGAAGCAGATCCTGATTTGATTGATGAATTAGACCCTGATCCTGGAAATGATTGGGATTTGGAAGTTGAATTCATTATTCTGGTTCCAATAATTCTTGAAGTTGGAATGCTTTGATGATTCATATCAAAAGGAATGCCTTAGAACTAACGACGGTTGGGAAGGACAATGGCGACCTCAATTCAAATCAAGAAGGCGACTTTGAAAGATCGTATCGTTGTTGATGTGGATGTTTGGATGGACGATCCAGAGGATCACAACTTTTCTCCACGTGCAAGAATGATTGGTGGACAACTACATATCCAAAATGCCGGAGACGATGAAGTCTTTTCCACATTTGACCTAGAAGATGAAATGCAAATTGTTGCTGAGCGAGATCGTTTAATTGAGTTAAGAATTAAATTTGGCGTTCATGGAATGCATGGAACGTTAACTCACAAACAACCTTTACCACGATCTGGACCTAATTCAAAAAAGTTGGCAGAGTCTCGCTGGAAGACATTACTCCCTCTAGAAGTCTCTTCTTAGATATGAAAAATCGTGGGCCCCCGGGTCTCCCCTCAGTTAGTTAATCTATTATCAAAACAAGAAAATATAATCATGGGCAATCAAAAGCAGGCCAGAGAAGAACGATTGAAGAGAGAAATAAGGCGTTATGTCCAAGCAAATCCTGAATGCACCGCGAGTCAAATAGTTGCTCACTTGAGTATTGATTTACGGATGAGAAATCATGGATTAACTCCTCGGAAGGTTGGATTTTTTATTCCTCGTTATGTCAATGATGTTGATTGGATACTTGACAGTTCTACTGGAAAACGCCTCTACTCGTTGGCAGAATGATTCGATATCACCGAGGGGGTTAAACCGAATGCTGGGGTGCAACGCTCATTGGACCCATAGTGTAGTCTGGATATCACATGAGCTTGCGGAGCTTGTAACCCGTGTTCGAATCGCGGTGGGTCCGCTCCCTAGAATCGTTAGAATGTGACATGGTAGGGATATCCTTTCCACTCTTTCATTTGTAAGTCTAAACTTGAAATATTACCTTCACGATAATTCTCAGTCGACCAAGAAACATCGGCTGCATAAAGATCAAATGTTCCATTACTAGATTCAATTATTCTAAATAACGTAAATCTCCCTCTGTGATCAATGTTATAATTTTCATGATAAGGGGTTCCTGAATTAAAAACGGTCAGATCACACCAATCATAAACACTAGTTGAATGTGAATGGCCGTGGATGTAGGTGACGATATTTGATGAATAGTTTTCCACAAGTCGACACAAATTATTTATTTTATTTTGATCCCATTCTCTCCATTCCCAAGGGCCATAGTGAGAAATGAGAACTACTTTTTTATCAGTACCCTCAACGTTTTCCCTCAGATCATTTTGCAAGAATGTCATTGCATTTCTTGGGTCCCTCAATCCATTTACACCTAAATCAGGCACAATATCTGTTGGTGCCAGATTTAATTGTATGAAATGAAAATCATCCCATTCCCATGAATAATGACCCTCCATATTTGGTGCGGTATTCATAATACCTGGGCGATATTCATTTCGTATTGCCACAGAATCCGCCACTGGGTGGTCTGCAGGTATTCTGTAAAATATATTGCTCCATTCAAAATAATCATGATTTCCATAACCCTCGTATATTGGATAATCCACTTGCGCATTCCCACATAGACCATATCTCTCGACAAATTCACCATATTCATCAAAACTGAACATTCTACCATCCCTACCATTTTGTGTAATATCTCCTGCCATAATTATTCCACGAATATTTTCGATTTCGCCCAGTTCTGAAAATCCAGCATCTTCCCAGGATAGTATTTCTGTAAAATGATTCAATGCAGTAACCTGAAAATCATTTTGTTCCACGGTATGACCTTCGTAAATTTGACTATCTCCGAACGCAATAAATGTGATATTTGTGTTTCCTTCAAAATCATTATACTGGAATGAATTAAAGTTGTTTTCACATCCCTCTAAACCATAATCTACATTGTTATAATCATAAAAAAAGAAAGAGCTTAAGACAATAATTACCAACATAAATGATTTAATTTTTACATAAATATCCTTTTTTGAAAAATCTTCTCTGTTGAGAGTAGAACTTCTTTCCAGTGTAGGATTAGTTTCTTCATCCACAAAATTAGGTGGAGAATCTCGTATTCAATTCTTTTTAGACTCAAATTCGAAAGCTGCAAATCATGATTAACCGATTTGAGTAGGCCGAAATATGAGTAAAAAGTACTTTGTGAAATTCGTATCCGAGCCGAAAAATGATCCAATCAAGTCTATTGTAGGTGTGGCTTGCACTGCACAAGCCATCACTGAAGGACATGATGTATGCGTTTTCTTTGCTGCTGCTGGAACAAGACTACTCGATCCTAAGTATATTCAGGAATTAAACCAAGAGATGGGGCCTGATTCCAAATTAATTTCTGAGTTAATGGAAAAAATCATTGCCAATGCTACACTTTACTGTTCCTTTGCATCTGTGAAGGCTACACTAGGTATTAGTGAAGGAGATGGAGCATTAATAGTTCCTGATGATAAAATAAAGTGGAGCGGACCACCAGGTGTGATTGAGCTTAGTGCAACTTCAGAAATACAGTTGGTTTACTGAGACCCGATTAGTGGGTCTGCTTATCTATTACTTCTGGTTCGAAGAGTCATGTCAGTTGAATTCACCCGTCGGGTCGATTGGCCAATGATTGATCCAGCCCAAGTAGTATATTACCCCGTATATTGGGACCTAGCACATCGTTTCTTTGAAGAATCGTGGGAAGATATTTGTGGAATATCCTATCCAACAATCATCAACAAACATCGCCTTGGGTTCCCTGCTGTTTCAACTTCTTCAACTCATCATTCCCCCTTAAGATATGGCGATATCGTCCATTGTCAAATTCGGGTATCTAAGGTTGGTAATTCATCAACAGAATGGAGTTATTCCTTTGCAGATCAAACAGGAAGATTAGTTTGGACTGGAGAAGTAACAACTGTTTGTGTTAATTTAGATACCTTTGAAACAACAGAGATCCCCTCTTCTTTTAGAGATGCTTTACGCACTTATAGCGAGAATTGATGGACATCACCTGATGTCCAAGTGTTATGAGCGCCCCGCTTTCAATCAAGTGGGATGACGAGGATGATGCTCACATAGTCCCAATCGATCTTCCAATTAAGGCACAAACTGGATTGCTCAAGATTATTGGATTATTGGTCGTCTTAGGTGGAATTTTGGTGTTCGCAATTGGTGCGTTGGCATTCATTCCCCAAGAGGTACCTCCGACATTTTATCAGGATCAGGCGGATTTGATGAATACATCAGGACAAAATGTTACTGTAGAAGAAGTTCAACAATTCTTTGAATCAACAGAAAAATATGCAGATATTCAGCGATTAATCGAAGTTTTAGCAGGTATTTGTTTGATTTCTGGTGGATCCATGCTATACTTTGCCAAATCAAGAGGAATTTATGTAGGAACTATCGGGGGTTCTTTAGTAA
>MDTG01118318.1_pt1 | contig 17125 bp, 23 predicted proteins | sample 811421 | NCBI WGS metagenome assembly MDTG01 (sample SAMN05326645, study PRJNA326480) | marine metagenome | isolation source: seawater | place: Pacific Ocean: South East | collected 2011
AAGAATGACGGAAGACAGTGAAATTACTGTCAAAATTGGTAGGTAACTACCCTAAGTGTCGGTAAAGAAAGACACGAAAATTCACCTATGGGCTAAACCCTTTGGTGGCGATTGGGAATGGATAGACACTGCTGATGAACACAACAGCAAGGACTTCCTACTCGCAAACTACAAGATAGCTTACGGAAGTACCTGGGCCTTCAAGTGGAGTGACAAACGATGACCTGGAAAGGAAAAACATACAGGATGGGAGGACTCAACATAAATGAACAACGAATAATTGATACCCTCATATCCACAGAACACATTGATGTTACAAAGCCATTTCAAGCGAAAGAAGCACTTGCAGCTATCAGACTTCAAAGAGAAGAAGACGGAAAAAATGTGGGCAAAGGAATGCCTAACAAATTCCGTCTAAACTTCATTCTCAAGAAATGCACTCAGTTTACTTCTAGCAAAGACGCTAAGAACATGAACAACTGGGTATACATTGGGAGTGAGGAAGAATGAGAGAACAAACTCTCTACACTGACGGCGCCTGTCCCGGAAATGGAACAGAAAACGCCGAAGGTGGTATGGGCTGGGCACGAGAAGATGGGGAAACCCGTTCTATTCACTGGTGTGACTGGCTAACTGAACGCTACGGCACCCCGACAAATCAAAAGTGCGAACTCTTAGCAGTCGCCTTTGCAGTATTCGGAGCTGGAGCTGAAGCAATGGCAGTTAAGGGTACTATGTACAACAAGAAAGGAGAAATCCTGACCTTAACTCATATCAAAAGCGACTCCAAGTATGTAATCGATGGAATTAACCATTGGCTAAAAAACTGGAAAGCTAACAATTGGAAGAATAGCAAGAAGAAACCAATCTCTAACATGCAAATGTGGAAGGACCTGGATTCTGTGCTTTCTTACGGGCACCTTAGAGGGTGCTTCACTTTTTCATATGTTCCTGGTCACAGTGGTGACCGAGGAAATGACCTCGCTGATGAAGCAGCTCGCAACGCCGTCGAAGATGGGGAAATAGTCCCTGAAGCCGGTTGGAAAGAGCTTGAAGAGATGCTTGAGCAAGCCAAAAAAGGTAGCTCATGGATAGAGTGAGAATAAGTGAACGGTAAACATTCACGAACAATTGAGGTGCTGGGATGAGTTATGACTGGCACTTCTCAGACGGAAGTCACAACAAGATGAGCAACTGGGCAGTACATTCTGCTATTATGCTCACTTACCATGCTATTGGAGTGTGGACTTACGAAAGACTAGAGTCTGAATTAACCGCTATGCAAATGCATAGAAATCAAATGAATGAAATGGCTAACGAAGGAAGCGAAGAAAGAAGCGCTTTCAGAGGTGATGAGCCAATCAATATCATCATTACAGTAGAAAAGCTCAGCACAGACGATGAGCTTATCAAACAAGCGATAAAGGATGGAGCTCCTGTTGAAATAAAAAACGGGCTAGCCTACATTGCAAAAGTTCAATTCAAGAGTGAAGAACCTGTATCGGAAGAGTTCATGAAAGAGTGGACCAAATCGATGGAGGGCCATCTAAAGTATGCAATCAAAAACACCATGAGGTGTGAAGAATTACTTAATGAAGCTCCTGGATTTTTGAAGCCGACTTTGAAAAAGGTCCTGGCTAACGATGGATTTGTCTTTGACCAAAAGGATGCTGAGACTATGGCATTGGCATTTATGGGGATTGACAGAAAAATCGCAGAAGGACTGGAAGAAGTTCTGGCTGAGGGTTGGCAAGAGCTAATCATTATGTGCCTTTATGCAGGCGCAAATAACCTAACTGCTCAAATTTATTGAGTAATAAGTGAAACGCGAACCTTACGGTTGTCGTTCAAATGAGAATTTCAAAGTGAAAATTGCTAGTGATTCTGACGAGTCAGTTTTTTATCTCGTCGAGTACACCCGCTATCACTTACGAAGAGATGACTCAATTGTGTGGAGATGGCAGTGCGAATGCAAAGGCTACCGCATACACCGCCGTATCTGCAAACACATACGCCAGGCCAAGAAAGACTACTGTGGCTGGCGAGAAGACAAGAGGTATGAGCCCAAAGCTGAGCTCGAATACCTACATGAAGAAAGCGGGGAAGCTATCTGTCCACTTTGTGGCGATTTTGCTTACCCCATTTCACAACTAAAGAATTTGCACGACCACATTTCGGTATACCACACTCAAACTGAGCGGGGTGATTCTTCTGAGTGAAAGGAGAAAGCGAAAGTGGAATCGTAGAATCTTAATTGCCGAATCACTGCTGACACTGCATTTGACATATGTCAAAAACAAAAACAGCAACATTTGGTTTTGTATGGATGATATTCTGGACCTTTGGGAAAGGGGTATCATTCCAACTGGACTCAAAAGGTCCGCCAATATGACCGACCAGGAATTGTCAAATCGTCTCAAAACGATTTGGGCATTGAATTGCGTCGAGTCTGAGTATCGAGACTATCACTGGATTATGGGTGGTAAGCCTCGAAGAAAGCGACAGGTCTACTTTAGAGTGACCGACGAAGAAGAGCTTAGAAATTACATTGCAAAGTCGAGAGAACGACGCAGTGTACTTTGAGCTATAAGTGGGAGAAGAAACAACCCCGAATGAGCGTGTTCTACGACAAAAAGAACGCGCCGCCCAAGCACTAACCTGGATTGAAAAAACACATGGTCGTAGTGAGTGGCGAAAAATAACCGATGGACTAGAATGTCCAACATGCGCTAGTAGCCAGGCAAAGGTATCTGGCTACGCATATGCCTATCGTATTGTATACGGAAAGGGCATCGAATGGTACTGTAAGGTTAGCCCCTACTGGCAGTCTTGTGGTCATGATTTTCATACGAGAACCAATAACTACACCGAAAGCCGACAATACCAACAAGCCCTCTACCAGGAAAAATGGGGATGGGCTGAATCAATGCCTGACCAAGAATTTACCAAAGTTGAAGTTATCAAAATAGGTGAAAAGGACAAGGCTGAAGTTAGAGAGGGCTGTATTATCATACGCAAACAAGTCCCTCTCCCGAAGCACTGACTTCGATAAGTGGAAGAAGAAACACCACAAGTTTTGGACAATGAAAGAATTGACTTGTCCCAATTTGATGCAATTACTCCCGGAAAATGGGAGGTAATAGAGACCCCTAATGGAGGAATCCACATCGGGGTTCGACTAGGAGATAATGCACATCAGCATGTCATCACCTTCACTGAATCTCTTGGCAAACAAGTCAAGAAAATCGAAAGGGATGTTGCTGACATGAACGCTATTGCAGCGGTTCCTAGTTTAATTGCACAATTGAAAATTTGCTATGAAGCAATCGACCATATTAAGGAAGCATTGCTAGAGCAAATAAACACAAATGTCCGCTTAGTGAAAGAGCTGGTTGATTACAAAGAAGTAGCTGAAACTGCTGGTATGTACCAGCGTTGCTGCAACCAGCTAGGAAACGAGGATGACTGCTTATGTCCGATAGAGGACTAGAAAAGCGACCTGGCCCCTGCTGCCCCAAATGTGGGTGTAGCGAATGGGAGTCTAGGTATGACCGCGAAGGAAACATTGACGACTCTGTGAGTTTGTTCATGAAAGACGGAATGTATCAAAAGAAAGAGAAGGTACAATGTTTTGAATGCGAAGCACCTTACACAATTTGCTGGGTATTTATGGCCCAGGTGAGTAGGTGATTGAGATGATAAAAATTTTAGCGTTTACGCTACTTTTTTTTGGGATAAACGGCCCACAGCTTGTCAAAGACCACTTCAACAAAAGAGGTGATTGAGATAGTAACCGTACACGAACTATGTCCCAAAGACGACCCAGTTGAATGTGAAGTTACTACCTGCAAAAATCAAGCTACTCATGGTGAAACATGGGGCTCACACACCTTCTTGCTTTGCAAGGGTTGTTTGGCCCAGGTGAGTAGGTGATTGAGATGCGAAAACCTACACCCGAAGAGATAACTGAGGCTACACAACCCATCGTTAATGACATGGGGCTTTCTATTGAGGAAGCCTGTGAAATTTTTCACGGTGGGTTTTGCTGCCGAGAGGATTGTAGCAATTGCACAGAACAAAATGAAATAATCAAATGTGCTAACGCCGATTACTGGTGTGGGCACGATTCGACAGTAATGCCCAAGGAACGCTTCCGAAAGGTGGGGGCTCTTTGGATTTGTACGAATTGCCTGTCAGATGCTCATGACTACGAGCAGTTTGACTCTCAACGCACACTATGACAAGAATTTGCCCTTGCTGTACTACAAAAACAGGAAGACGAATTGAAACAAAAGGCATGGTCAATACCTGGCAATGCCGTACTTGCGGCGTCCTTTATCGTGATGAACGGTATCAGGAGGCGTAAGCATAAGTGAAAGAGGAACCGAAAGGTTCCTCATTTTTTTTGGTCTTATTGGCTACACAGTAGAGCATACGCAATGTGCTTTGACACCTTATGCTCGCCGGGCTCATAGACTCCGTAGTAAGTGTGAGCAGTCTTGGAAATAGAGACCTCTACTTCTTCTTCGCCTAGCAATTCCTTTTGCAAATCAAGAACCCACGACATATCGGTCAAGTGTTCTAGAGTTGGAACCTTACAACAAACGAGGCCTGAACCCCCATGTAGAGAGCCAGGGATTCTGAGAATCCTAGCTTTGTCCGCTGTCACTCTCCTGTCAACAAAGGAGGCATAGCGGAGCCTAGTGCGGTAAAGAGCAAACAGGAGAAGTCGCTTTGCTTCAGCGTCTTTCATCTGTCGAATGTCCCCTCCTTTGAGAATCGACTCCCTGTGTTCGTTACACGCTTTCCTAAAACCTTCTATCACTTTCTGTGATGGAAGGTTCTTTTTTTGGCCTTTACGCTTCTTGTCGTCATACCACGGGCTGTAAATGTCTAGAACCCTATCGAAGTCTTCTGTACTGCCCTTTGCGGCCTTTAGCAGGTATTCTACTGACTGGTTGAATCGGTAGCCCCAGCCGGACTCGTAAGCCTTCAAGTGCCATGTGTTAGCACTGTGAAGGTGGGCTTGGACTTTGATGAAATCCAACATTTTGAAGTCGTAGCCGCTGACATAGGAAACCAGCGCCTTTCTCACTGACTCGTCTTGTTGAGCATTGTCGGAAAACAGGGGGTGGTTGTTTGCTACTCTTACATGAAACCCCTTCTTTCCTGAAAAAGTGATATTCATGTCTGACTGTTCAAACCCAAGGTCCTCCACTAGAATTTTGATTAGGTTCAATGTGGAGCGAGCCGCAGCACCTAGGTTTTCCTTAGGTGAGCGCAAATCGGCTCCTGGAATATCACCATAGTCAATATCGAAAGCTAGGTCCATTGCCCTGCGGTCTTTGGTGTTGATAGTGGCCTTTTCATTTTGAATACCACATCGGGGGCAGGGTGCAATTTGCTTAGAGGAAGAGTAAGAAAGGTTGCAGTCTTGACAATCAATGCTTTTTCGGTCCACCTCTTTAGGGGGGCGATGAGAGGGGTCAAGGTATTTTGAGAGACTAGCATAAACAGCTTTTGGCGCTCTCTTTAGAACCGCCTCTTGAAAGTCTTCTTGATTGTCAAATGACTGATGGCGAACCATACGATTGTCCCAGGTCAAGAAGGCCAACTCCCTACGGGGTAGACTACTAACGGGCATTTCAGCACCGTCATAGTAGTCTCGGACTAACCTCAACAAATCTCTCTTCGTAAGCATAGCTAAACCTCCGCGAAAATGCGGTATAAATGTTGCCTCAAACAGCCTTAGCAGCCTGCAATTCTTTCAATTCTGTGATGATTGAAGAAGCGACGGTTTTGTCGATTGGAAGGCACTCAGGGTCGTCTTTCTTGGTGATTTTACCGAGCTCCTCTTCAGGGACGCCTGTCTTTTCGGAAAGCCAAGCAACATCGCCTTTGTGGCCGAGGTCAGAAAGAAGGTACATGATTAGGCCCTTTTGGGCAGCTGAACAAGCACCCTGTCCTCCAAACGACTTTGGCTGGGAGGAGTTGTTAGCTGGGCGTTGTGCGTTTTCCGCAGCTTCAACCCAAGCTGGCTTGTTTCCAGTGTCAGCTTCGTTCTTTTCCTCTTGAGACTTGTGATAAAGGTCAAGTCCGATTCCGAGGTGAGTGGCAGCTCGCTTGAGAGCGTCAGTAAACGCAGTCTTCCAAGCCTGTCCGTAGTCTGTTCGGATGGTGGCTACACCGAATTCTTCGATTCGGCCCCAGGTCTCAGAAATAACTGAACCATTCTTGTGGTTTTCGTAAAGTGGGTATTCGACTGAAATGTGAAGGATAAGGCTTCCTTTGTCAACAATATGGTTCAGGACTTGATAGCGCATGGCTCCGCCAAACACATTCAACATTGTTCGCTTTACATACTCCCCAGTGACATAGGACATTTGGAATCCCGCGCCTGAGCGGGTAAGAATGTCCTCTTCGGGGGTGGCTGCTGTTAGGGCTTCGATTTGGGCCTCGTTGAGGCCGATTTTATGGGTACTCATTTGATACACTCCGGTAGTAAAATGTAGACGAAAATGCCTATTAAACATTCCTATGACTGTTTTTTTGCAAAGTGAAAGTAATCAGTCATTGTCGAATCCCCAGGTCTTTCCTGACTTACGCAAACCACCATTTTGAGGGTGCCTTTTTCCAGTCGACTTGAACCCAGTAATGGCTTGAACGATAGCATCACGCTTTGGTGCTTCTCCTTCGTTCACCATGCTCCAGTGTTCACGAACGCCTTCAACAAAATCATCCATGTTGAATTGGGTCTTATCGGATGCACTGTAATAGGAGTTAAGAGCATTCCAAATTCCTTCATCACGGTTAGACTGTTGTACAGTCTTTCCTCCTTCTGAGGCCGAAGGTGAAATGTCCATGAGTGTCTTTGACATGATAGAGATTGCAAAGTCAGCATGTTCCCTAGTTACTTCAAGTGAAAAGGAAATTTTGGCGGCGGCACAAGCTAGGCGGCCAATTGAATTGACTCTTCGGTTACTGACGCTGTCCCCATCAGAACGGTTGAGTCGGTTCTTAACCTGCTCTTTTGCAATATGTCGCATAATTCCCATAGGAATTCTGACTTCTCGAAATTCCCTGGCGATAGAGAAGAAACATTGGAGGAAGCGAGTGGGGAGAATATCGCTTTCTCCCTGCTCATCAAAGCTCCCGTTTAGGCTCATCAATGCTGAAATAGCCCGGCGAGTTTCTTCTTCTTCGTCTTGAAGAGTGTCTCGCATGACAATAGGAACATCAAGTCGAGACATAGTGGAATCAGCGATACCTGCCTGTTGGGCATATGTCAAATTGCTCAGTGGGTCAAACTTGGTGTTGTCTCCTTTCTTTGGATTTGCCGCAAAAAGCACAGGAGTCTTGGTCTTGACCTTTCCACCATCAACCATAGCTAATGGAACCTCTTGAGTTTCAAGAGCAGTGTTTAGTTGAGTGGAGAGGTCTTTGCCTCGACCGTCTAGGAAGTGTGCCTCGTCAATGACGGCTATACCACCGGGTCCGACAGAAGCTAAAACACCAGGGACGATAACACGCTTATCCCCGCTTGAGAACAATTCTGACTTTGTGGACATGCCCCCGACCATACCAGGGATAGTAGCCCTCTCAGCGGAAATGTAGCGAGAAGCGGGGGAGAGTCCGAGAGCGGCTCTAGCCATTACTGTCTTCCCGGTCCCTGGGTCGCCAAACATTGCAACATGAATGTCGCTACGCTGAGCCAATGTAGAGCCCCCAGCCTGTTGGAGAATCAAAGCATGCTTGACATAATCGCGACCAACAATTTGTGGGGCAAAGCTCCGGGTCAATTCATCCATACGGTCTTCGAAAGAACGACCTTCGGCCCAAGCTAGCACTTCTTCTCTTTCTTCGGGGAGGACTTCAACATCGGTTTGAACAGATGCTGATTCGATTCCGGTTACTACAAGGTAGACCTCTCGGTTCCTATCTCGCTTTGAGGTCTTATTCATTGGTCGTGAACGAACATAGCCGACTAAAACAACCTCCTCACCAGGAGAAACATTGTCGCTCAATTCCTGTTGGAATTCAACCAAAACAACAGGAGTGTCAGACGAAGAAACCTGTGGGTCTTGAATTTGCGCACGACGAATGGTAATTGTCTTTGACTCCGGTGGTTCCATGAGGCTCCAGCCGGTATGCCCTTGAACAGAACAAGGCATAGGGAAGAGCAATTCATCGTCGTATGGGTTTTGGCGGACAAGGTGAATATCAGGGTCCTCACAACGACTGCACTTGAATGCAGCTTCAATGAATTGTGTCTTCTTTGGAGAAAGCAGTGTGATTTGACCATGAACACGGACAAGGCGACCAAGCTCACGAGAGCTTAGGGCTTCGCTGACGGTTCGGTCCCTATCACTATGGACTCCTAAAACCTGAATCGAAGGTTGACGATAATGGCGGTTTAGCTGGCGCTCTCTCCATGCTGAATCGACTTGAATCATGTAATCAGGGAGCTTGTCCTGAAGAATTACCAAAACAGAATCGAGGTCATACACAAGGTAAGAGGCAAGGTTGCGATAGTAAGTGCAAAATTCTTGCCATGTGTCATAATTGCAACCAGCATCACCTGGGAACCTGTCCTTCAAGGTGCGCAAATCCTCAACGGGAATGTCGCAAAATCCTGGAAGGTTGTAGCCAAGTGCAATTCCTTCGGTGTCAAAAGAAACCGGAGAGGGCGTGATGTTGTCGCCTAACTGAGTCCTCAGAGAAGACATGGCACGACGGCGAGAATCAATTGCACTATCCCAACGATAGTGTCCTTCTTCGTGCATGCGGGTGGAAGCGGTTACTGCGTTGTTGTCAATGTGGTCGCGATGCAGGCCCCATTCGGAGAACAGACCACTATGGAAGCAAAGCCAGGCGTGAACCGAGCGCTTCATTTCTCTTTCACGACTGAAAACCAATGCATCGTTTTCGTCTTCGAGGACCAAGTCGCCAAGGTCCAAGTCAGGCTCGTCAATGTCCCATACGGGAATTCCCTCATTACTCATTCTTCATCACTCCAGTGTTTGTCTTGATACTGATTGTACCATTGTGAATATTGTAAACGCTAAGGGCGGGGTGTTCACCGATAAGTGAGCGGGTTTCTTCGGCCACTACTTCACACCAAGAAACCAAAGACTCGGTGTTAACATCCTCGTAGCCAAGGCGTTGCAGGTTGCTGATGAAGCCGGGAGTCTTTGGGAAGCCGACTTCTAGCACCTTTTCATTGGTCAAGACTTGGAGCACGAATTGTCGAGCGGATGCATGCGGTTCTTTAACTATACTACGAGAAACCCTTGGCCTTTCTTCTTGACCGAGTAGCTTGAGATAGCGTCGAGTCTTGTCGCGGAAGACTTTGTGTCCCTGTCCTTTGCCGTCTTTCCTCCACTTCTGTCCGCTATCGAAGACGACCTCTGAAGAAAGCAGTGGCTTGAGAATACACTGGCGGAAAGTGGATGCAGGCATATCAGGGAGAACATGAATGCGAGTAAGGTAGCCGTTGTCCCTGACAAAGGACTTGCACTGCTCGATTGATTCAAGGTGCTTACGGTTAGAGCGAGAAGGGAACATGGTCTCAAGGATGAGGCCACGAGTGTAATCCCATGTGTTGCACATAGCACCTACCTGTTCAAAGAACACCCTTCGGTCTAAATCGCTCATCTCATCCAACTCCTTCACCAATTCTTCGGGCTTCCTCTTGCTCATAATTTTCCGACTGCCGAAATTGCCTTATCAATGTTGCCAAGGGTGTAAAATGATTTTACACTCTTTTCGCAAAAGGGTGTAAAAAGGGTGTAAAATTTAGCCAAAAGGGTGTAAAAAAAGGGTGTAAAGTTGTTCATTAGTCGTCAAAAGTATTCAGAGTATATAATGGAAGGGCTATTTTTTGCAAAAATACCCCCCACCCCTAGAATTTTCAGAAAAGGGTGTAAAACTTTTGACTTTACACCCTTTCGAAAAGGGTGTAAAAAGGGTGTAAAACTGAAAACGCTAGACTGCTAGCTATTTTTCTGAAACTCAAAAAGGGTGTAAAATGAGTACTTACACTCTTTTTGGGTACTTGTAGAAGCTTAATCGTGATACTGCTCTAAAGTGAAAAAGGGTGTAAAATGGTTTTACACCAAACACCTTGCGTGTGCGCGGGCGCGAAAGAATAATTCCTAGAAGACCACATTCTAGTTTTTGACACACGGCTATTTCGCCATGTAAGTTTCGTACTTCTTCTCGCCTTCTTCTTCGGTTCCAAAGTAAAAGAATGTCCTGAACTTGTTTGCCTTGTAGGTTTTGACCCCGCACTTCTCAAGAAGTGCATACACCTTCTTGCGGTCAGAGTCAGAAATATCGTCCCGCAAGACTTCCTTCTTCTTCATCTCTTGATTGAGAATACCTCCGTAGGATTCAATGTAGGTAATGATTTCACTAGCGTCGAGGTGGTTAGGGTCATCGTCATTTAGAAGCTCGTAGTGGTCATTGTAGGTTTCCTCCTCTTCTTCATCAGGGAGGTCTATCTCAATTTCTACTTCTCTCTCTTCTGTTTCTTCTTCCACAACAGGTGGCGGGGCGACGAATCCCTTGACACTAATGACATCCTCATCGAGAAGTGGCTCAATTGGTTGAGGCTGGCGTCCAAGCAACTCTTCAGGACTCATCAATTCAAACACATTGGTGAACTCTGATTTTTCATCAGTACCCTTGACCTTTAGCTCGGCTAACTGGTCTTCCAATGAGCGAACCCGTGCGAGTAGCGATTCAATAGTGCCATACATTTCTGATTGGACATCATTTAGCTTCTGTTTCAAGGCTTCAAGCTCCTCATTTGAATCACTTGAACCCAGGTTCTTTCCTAGGTTTCGAAAGATAGTACCAATGTCTTCCATGACCCTATCACGCTTAGTAGTGAGGAAAAAGGTTATGCGAGTCAGGCCCTACCCCCAACCATGCCTGTGAAGCTGTTTGCCACCGACAATAATGAAAGCAAACAAGTGATGGGTCTCTTGGAACAAGCAGAAATAGCCTACGATTTGATTGACCCCGATGCTTCTATGCTTGGGTATCAAGTTATGTTCTCCGTTACCGGTACCCGCAAAGCTCCTGTTCTATGTGTGGACGGCAAGGCATACCGGGGGTTGGAAGGTGCGCAGCGGTTTCTTGCCTGAAGATGGTTGCTTAGTCGGGCTTGATGACAGCAAGTGCGGCGATAAAATCCCTAGAGTCTATTACACCCCGCCGTACTATACCTGTGGTATTTGTAAGAAAATCCTTCACACCGAGTCGGATATTGAAGGCGATACTGACAGTGATTTTCAACCAGGACCGAAGGATGGGACTGATGGAGAAGGAGAGGATGACGAAGCGGGAGATAGCGACGGTAATGTTCCTGTTGATGGTACAGAAGTAAGGGACTCGCCTGAAGAAGCGATGAGGCGAAATACAGAAGTTCAGCTCAGAGAAATAATCGAAGAGCTACAAGAAGGAGAAATAAACAACAATTGGTACACGAATTATTTCATTGAAAACTTCGTAGAGCTAGTTTCCTTCTACATGCTCTTTACCAAGTATGGACCGTACAAAGTCTTCGAGCGTCCTTCTGATAAGAAAGAGGTAATGATAGAAATTTTCTGTGCTTACATCATGATGGAAAGAAAGCGAGTCAGGTTCTTGACACTAGCAAAGGCCACTGGTTATAGTGAGCAGGGTATAATCAAGGCTGCTCTTAGTTTCATTCGTATTCACAAAGGCGACGATTATCTCGAAGGGGGCTACCTAATCGAAGTCTATGTCCCAGCAATCGGGCTCACTTCCAATTTCATCCAACCCATGCAAACTGCCTGGCAAAACATCCGCCACCCAATTGGACAAATTCGAGACAAGGTTGTTGCCTTCATCGGAGCCTTTGCCCAGCATTCCGAAGTAAAGCTCACTGATGTAGAGTTAAACAAACGCACAGGGGCTTCCCGTACTACGATTTCACAGAAGAGAAAGCAGTACTATAAGATACTCGATGATTACCTAAACCGACGGTAAGCTATATCGTCAGCCCGATAGTCTTCTTGTTTCATGGACCTAACATGGAGCCAATTCCGACGAGCGCACAAAGGCATGAAGCAAAACGAAGTTTCCGAGCTATGGTCTCAGTACAAAGACGGCACTTACAAGCCAAAAGAAACGGCTGATGCTGACCCATTCGAAGACTTCAATGAAGCTTACAACACTGCATACGGTGGAAAGGCCGTTACTGATGAAGTGAAGGCAAAGGCAATTTCAACTCTCAATTCCCTTGTTGAGGAGACTAGTCCCTTCACTACTTATTCCGCAAATGCTACCGATGGTTGGACTCTTTGGCTTGGCCCAACCAACAACGCAATTTTAGAAAACCACTCGCAAAACATTGCTTTCACTATCACTCGTGCATGGTGGCAAATGTTCGGCACTGGAGCAGTGCGTGTTGATATGCAGGTCTTCGACGAACAAGAGCAAGTACTCAAGGTCAAAGAAAAGTTTGCCCGAACAAAGCGACTTTTTACTCGCTACCCACTCCCTGGTAAGGAAGTCAAGTTTAGTAAAAACATGAATGACGCCCCAGTTTACTGAGGTGAATTCATGGATGAGTCAGACCTTATTGCAAGGCTTACTGCTCTTGAAGAAGCTAACAAGCCACAGAAGAAACTAGAATCATTTTGGGTTGTACACGACCCGGCGTTTGTCAAAATTTGGTGCCCAAAGTCTTCTTGCCCAAACCTTGGAAGAAAGATAGAAGTCGAGGTCCAAAAAATCAAGGCATCCGACGCTCAAGGGCTCACTCAAGACGGTAAAGTAGAAGACTTGGAGGAGTCAGACGAAATCATTGAATCAAAAGTAATTGTCGATAAGGGACCTGATAAGGCTCAACATCCTTTAGGGGTGATTGCGGCGTTTTCTTCGGAGGTCGAAGCTTCCTTCTTTATCAATAATTACTACAAGGTTAACCAAGACCGCTTCTCTAAAATGGTCAATCCACCATCGTTGGAGTTAATTGAAATACAACTCACCTCGTAAGCATAATAAGTCGCCTGCGGTTCCAAAAGAACCCAGGTGATTTAATGGCAGCAAAAGGCGCTCATGCACGAAGAAAAATTGTAGAATTTCTAGAAAGGGAGCATGTTGCTACCTTTACAGAAATTAAGGATTATGTCAACTCTCAGCTCAAGCACGGCATAACAACTGGCCGTCTTAACAACATTCTAGGCAAGGACCCAGGCTTCGTCAAAGTAGGAATGACAGACTTGAAGGCGTTCTACCTTCAAGCCGACGGCAACGGCTGGAAAGTTTCCGAATGGACACTAGCCAACTAGGCCTCAGAATAATTCTTCTAGCCCGTCGAAGTCGAAGTCGTCAGCTTCTACTTCTTCTATCTCTTCTTTCGCTTCTACTTCTTCGACCAAACCCTGACTTAGTAGCGCTTCCTGTTCTAACACAAAGCCTTGGTCAACCTTCAATCGTTGTGTTTTGAGCTTGAAGGTCTCGCTATTCATTTTGGTCATGTACTTGAGTGTTGAAGCAGTTGCTTTGTTTGCACCAAGCAAGTACCAATACAGGAAACGCACAGCTATGTGAACCATCAGTGGGTAGTTGAGCATATCCGCGTCCTTATGGTTGAAAATGTACATACCCTTGACTTCGCTCTCCATTTGCAAAACTACATCCGCAGGTATGTCAGCGAACAATCCCATTTTTTGCATTCTTCTCAATGCTTCTACATAACCAACGGTAGAGCCAGTCAACCTAACTGCTCTTGGCTTGAACCTTTCACGGTCAGGATGTTCGTCTGTAACATCCCCGTACATGTCTTGAAAGATTTCTAGAAACTGTGCTGACCTAATTGTCTTCCAGGTCTTTGTCTTCTTGTTATCACTTTCTTCTTCTGAGGGCAAAATGTCATCTTCTTCTTCATTATCATCGCCAGAAATTAGTTTCCGGAATTTACGCGGTCGACCTCTTTTGCGTTTCATTGTAATTCCGCCATGTGTCAAAATGACATTTCTACTTGGTCCTACGATTCTACGACGAAATTAAACATGTTGCACATTTTGTTTTGCACTAGTTTATGCTCCTGGCTACAAAGTGTAGAAGTTTGAATGCATTTTACATAGTTTTGAAACATGTGTGATGCAAGTCTTCAGTCATTTTGTTTATGTTCATGGTGAAACTCTCCTATGTTCATGCAGGCAACAACTGATACTGTTATTGTGAAGGGACCCGATGGCAAAACCATTACTTTGAACGATGTAATTACACTCGATACCGACTTTGGTTTGATGATTAAAGGCGAAGACAAGGTCGAGATGTACACTTGGGAGAATGTGGTTTACCGTTGTTGGACTGACCTTAAAGCTCGTGAAGCAGTTTGGGCCGAAGCCCTTGCTGATATTATCGCTGACGCATTCGATGAAGACGAATGGGATGACGAAGAGTTTGAAGACGAAGCTCCAGCCACTCCTGAAGTCAAAGAAGAACCAGCAAAGTCAGAAGAAACCCCCAAGACCGAAGTAATCGACAACGATGACGCTGAAGTCAACCCCTACGCTAAGGATTGAGGCGAAAACAAATGACTGACATTATCTCGCCTGATTTGGATATGGCTCTAACCGAGCATCAAAAGACCATGGAAATGGCCTTTGTTGCTTTGAAAGCTAACCCATATCGTGCTGACGAGCATATCAACACTATGCGCAAAGAGATTATCTCAACATTGGTGACACTTATGGAGGCAAACATTCCTGTTGCAGTCCCTAAGAAGGAACGGACTCTTACTGACATTCTACAAGAAGCTGCGGCTGAATCAGCGTCTATGCTCGGTTCAAACGCAGTAGCAAAGGGAGTGTCCTTTTTCCGCGATGTTAAAGAGAATATCAACAAAGTAAGGGATGGAGTCCCAGCTAACGCTGAGGAAATTATCATTTACGAAGACGAAGAAACGGGAGAATTCTTCTATCACGATGAAGACGGTAACGAAGTCATCTGTGATGAAAACGGTTTCCCACTCGATGGAGATGAAAACGATGACTGAATTGAACGAATTGGTAACGAAGCACATGAAGAACCTCAGGGACGGTTATAACAACCGACTCGCCCAACTGCTACAAATGAAGGAGCAAATGGAAGAGCAAATCAAAAGCGCTACTGACAACATGGAATTACTACTGCAAGAAGTAGACCTAGTCAAGCAAAACTTGGCTGATGTTGACCATATCATTGGAGCCGAAGAAGAGGAGGAATGAGCATGGATTCTATTGACATGGACATGAGTGTATCGGACGGCCCACAAAGCGAGTGGGACCGCTTGTCTGCTCAAGAGCGCAAAGAGCTCCTTCGCGCAGTCTTTGACGATAGCGAATGGTATGATGGACCACCTTATCACGAGGGCGGTCAGTTTCACCCTGCTCTTGGAGAAATTTCAGGCAAGCTTGGTTGTACTAGCGACGACATAAAAATGTACTACGCAGCTTGGCTTCAGGCTAAGGGTTTCACCAAAGACCAAATCACCGAAGCACTGAGAAATGCACCTAAAACAAATGCGTTTGCAGGTGTAACACCAGTGGTAGCACAACTCCCTGAGTCTGTCCCGGTCGAACCATCCAACGCTTACAAGCAGCAGATGGCAAAAATGGAGAACGAGGCGTTCTCCGACCCTAGCATAGACAATGGAATGTTTTCGGTTCAAGGTATGCCCAGCCAAACAGGTGGCGATTCAGTTTCTAATTCAATGAGTGCTATGATGCAATTCATGATGATGCAACAACAAATTGCAGCGCGTCAGCAACACCAGCAACAAATGATGATGATGGAGCAGCGCAGGCTCGACCAGCAAAGAGAATCAGAACTTCGTCGTGAGCAACAGGCTCGCGACCAACAATTCTCTATGCAACAAATGAGCTTCATGCGTGAAATGCTACGCACTAAGGATAGCGATGGCTTCTTTGATTCCGACATGAAAGGTATCTTCAAGCAAAAAATGGTTGAGAACCTCCTTGATGGAGGAGGAAGTAGCGAAAGCGCACTCGAAAGAGTAGCGGGCCGATTACTTCAACCTGAAGTCTTGGGCGCCGTAGCAAGCGGAGCTAGTGCTGCACTAGCAAAGAACCAACCTGTTCGACCAGCAGGGTATGACAGCCCCACTTATGACCCATATGCAGGCACACCGGTAGAGTCAACTCCACAGCCTATTTCTCAACCTATTCCACCTCAGGTATCACCAACTCCCATTGAACCAACGCCAGTAGCACCTGACATGTTCTTTGGCGACGAAGAGCCAACCTCAGTATCACCAATGCCGGAAGAACCCGAAGACGAGGTTCTTGAAATGCAACCATCTCCTGACGAATTCAAAGGCGCTATTATGGAACAATTGAAGGCACAAATGGGGAGCGAGCTCGAAGACCCCAAGAAGCTTCAAGCAGTCCAGCAACAGGTTTCAATCGCGGTTGACAATGTCATGATTGAATTTTCCAACTACACAGTAGAGCAAAAGCTAGAAGAAATTTCTGAGCGACTAGCATTCATTCGGTCTATCAGGGATATTGCACAGGGTCTTGAGAAAGCAATGGTCGAAATTGCAAACGGCACACCTGACGGTGTAGTGCGCAACTACATCATCAGTCAGTTGAAGCAAAATCCAGTCTTTTGGAAAATCTTCTCTACCAACAACTACACTGAATTGATGGGACTAGTTCAACCATATGTTGAGACTGGCGGAGTCAAGTACGACTATCAATTCCTAAGCCGCCCTGAAGTAGCGCAATTCTGTTCTGAGATTATCAACGACATTCATGCACAAGCGTGAGGTGAGTAAGTGATAGAAGACTGGGAAGAGGCAAAGCGGGTTAGAGAAGAAAGGAAGTGGCCTACATGGCTCTACCTCGTTCTCTTTCTCGCCCCCGCAATCATAGCCTTCGTGCTTATGTCTCAGTTTCTAGAACAAGAAGCCCTTTTTGCAGGGATAACAGCTCTCGCGATAATGAACGGTTCAATCAACTCAGTCATCGCCTACATGACTATTCAGCTTGACACTAAGAGTAGCGAGTCTCTTCAACACCTGGAAAACATCAATACCGAAATGGACCGACTAGAGGAAACGCTACAAGAAGCAAACACG
>MDTG01413224.1_pt1 | contig 17124 bp, 15 predicted proteins | sample 811421 | NCBI WGS metagenome assembly MDTG01 (sample SAMN05326645, study PRJNA326480) | marine metagenome | isolation source: seawater | place: Pacific Ocean: South East | collected 2011
CGTGCCGCCAGCGTACGTTCTGAGCCATGATCAAACTCTCAAGTTTAATAACGGCGCACACTAGCTTTAATAACTTTGAAGTTAATCAAAATTATTTTTCGTTAAAGCGTGTACGACAATTTCTTTATTAACCTAGCCGTCCACACTTCTCTTCTTATAATTCACAATATAAAAAAGCTAAGATTTTAGTTTTTTTAAAATCTACACACCTCTAGCGCTAATAAAAAATATTAACGATGAGGCGAGCGCTGGTTTTATTACAATTATGTTATAAGTCAAGGCGTATATTGACGATAAAAGTGAGTAAATTTAGGGTTTTTGAGCCGTTCTTCATTGCAAACCCCATATAATTTTTATAGAAAACAACTATGGCGATAAATCAGTTTTTTAATAGATTATTCAAAAAAAATTTAAGTTTTAAAAGAGAAAATATCGATTTTTCATCTAATAATTGGAATTACATTTTTTACTTATTTCTTTTAATACTTTTTTTTATAGTATTTATCATAGTTTTTAACCTTATTAATCAAAAGAATCTAAAAGAGAAAGAAAATCTTAATACTGTAGTTAAGTCTCAAGATTTTTCAAATTTAAGTGATTTTTTTATATCTAAAATAAATAGTCCTTATAAAGAAGTCGAATATTTAATTCAAAACAATGACAGTATAGAAAAAATTTTAAAAAAACTTAACATACAAGCAAGTGATATTAAAATAATATCAACTGAACTAAAAAAGAAAAAACTCACTAATATATTTCCAAATAGAAAACTGTCTTTGGTCTTAAAAAAACAAGAAGGAAATACGAATACACTTGTAAATCTCTTGTATCCAGTAAGTAATACAAAAAATATTCAAATTAGTAAAAGCAATAACAATTTCATAATTAAAGAAAATATACTTCAGCTTTACAAAAAAGAGGTTGTGATTAAGAATAAAATTAAGAATAACTTATACAGTGCCGCAATTGAAGCAGGCATTGAACCGAATGTTATTGTCGAATTTGCAGGTATTTTTGGTTTTGAAGTAGATTTTCAAAGAGATATTAGAAAAAATGATTGGTTTGAAATCTTTTACGAAAGATTTGAAGATGACAACGATGTTGTTCAAAGTACTGGGAAGATTATATATGCTTCTATGTATGTGAATGGTAATGAAATTAATCTTTATAATTTTAATGATAAGAATGAGCTTGGTTATTTTGATATCAATGGAAAAAGTATTAAAAAATCTTTAATGAAAACTCCAATTAATGGTGCAAGGTTATCTTCCTCTTTTGGAATGAGAAAACATCCAATATTAGGATTTAATAAAATGCATAGAGGAACAGATTTTGCTGCACCTACTGGTACACCAATCATGGCCTCTGGGTCTGGTACAGTAACAAGAGCAAGATGGTGTGGAGGTGGAGGTAATTGTGTAAAGATAAAACATAACTCAACTTACGAAACCATCTATGCTCATATGTCAAAGTTTGCCAAAGGGATTAAAGAGGGGAGAAAAGTTAAGCAAGGACAAATCATCGGTTATGTTGGTTCTACTGGAATGTCAACAGGGCCGCATCTCCACTATGAAGTAGTTGTAAATGGAAAAAAAGTGAATTCTCAAAAATTAAAATTGCCTTCTGGTAAAATTTTAAAAGGAAATGCTAGAAAAGAATTTGAGTTAAAAAGAATAAAAATCGATCTTAAACTTGCAGAAATTAGGTAGTGAGTTAAAAAATATTATTAATAATTAAGAATTTTTTATTTCTTCACTTTTAATAATTTCACTTTTTTCATTGTGTGAATCTATTTTATTTCGTTCATTTAATTCTACTAACCTTCTCGAATAATGGTCGGCATGTTGTAAATAGTTTTCTACCAATACAGGATCACCACTGCTTTGAGCGTCTTTGGCTAATTGTTGGAACTTTTGAATTGTTTTTTCGACATTATGTGGATTATTCATAGAACCATTACGATTAAAATTGATGTTACCATTATTAAAATTGTTTGGAGTGTTAGAATTAACAGAACCATTTCTTCTTCTAAAATTATTTTTAGACGGCCTCGATCTGTAGTTCCTTCTTCTATTGTTCATAATTTAAAAAATTTAGTTTTCTAAAATTGATAATATACATCTTACGTTTTCTCGATAATCCCTGACTATTAGTTTAGTATTAAACTTATATTTTTTTAAAATTTTTGAAACTTTTTTGTGCTGCCCATTTCCAATTTCTAAAGCGAGCATACCTTTAAATTTTAAGATACTTTTTGCTTTGTAAATAATTTTTCTAATGACGTCAAGCCCGTCGTTTCCTCCATCTAGTGCTATTTTGGGTTCAAACTTTCTAATACCTTCATCTAAATTTTTTAAATCTTTTCTCATTATATAAGGTGGATTTGAAACAATAAGATCATATAAACGATGATTTAATTGACTTATTGAATTATTTAAAAACTTTGCTCTATTGGTTAATTTTAATTTTTTTGCGTTTTTTTTTGCAAGTTCTATTGCTTTTTGAGAGATGTCAACACCAATTCCTTTCGCCCTTTTAATTTCAGTCAGTATGCTTAATAAAATGCAGCCCGACCCAGTTCCTATATCTAAAAATTTAATTGCTTTAGACTTATAAATTCTAACTATTTCCTCTACTAGAAGTTCAGTTTCAGGTCTAGGTATCAAAGTATTTTTGTTTACAAGAAAACTATGGTTCCAAAATTCTTTTTCATTAAAAATATAAGCTATAGGTTCTTTGGCTCTCCTTCGCTTAAGAAGCTTGTAAAACTGGTTTTCAATTTTTGTCGATAAATTTTCATTTAAGTTAATTAACATTTCCTCTCTAGTTTTGTTCAAGACTTTTGATAATAAAACCTCAGAGTCCAATCTATGAGACATAATTTTTTCATCTTTTAAGTGCTTTGATCCTTTATTTATTAATTCAATAACTTGCATTAGTTTAGGTTTTTAAGTTTAATATCTTGTTCTCTTAATCTTAATTCTTGATTCATTTCTTCATGTATTTCCCCACTCAAAAACTCATCTAATTTATGAAGAGTTAAATTAATCCTATGGTCTGTTATCCTGCCTTGAGGAAAATTATAAGTCCTTATACGTTCAGACCTGTCCCCTGTACCAATTTGACTTCTTCTATTGCTGGATCGCTCTAAATCTCTCTTTTGCTTTTCTGCTTCATAAACTCTTGATCTTAAAATTTTTAAAGCCTTCGCTTTGTTTTTGTGTTGAGATTTTTCGTCTTGTTGACTTACAACTACACCTGTAGGTAAATGTGTAATTCTTACTGCACTATCAGTGGTGTTAACAGACTGTCCTCCCGGTCCCCCAGCTCTAAATACATCGATCCTTAATTCGCTTTCTTTTATTTGTACGTCAACTTCCTCCGCTTCAGGTAAAACTGCAACAGTAGCAGCGGAGGTATGGACTCTTCCTTGGGTTTCTGTTGCTGGAATTCTTTGAACACGATGAACTCCAGATTCGTATTTTAAATAAGAATAAATATCATTTCCCGTTACTGAGAATATAACTTCCTTAAATCCACCTGCATCACTTTTGGAAATGTTAATTATTTCTAATTTCCATTTCTTTTTCGAACAAACTTTTTCATACATCTTAAATAAATCTGAACAAAAAAGAGAGGCTTCTAAGCCTCCAGTGCCTGCTCTAATTTCGACTATAGCATTTTTATCATCATCTTCATCTTTAGGAAGTAAGAAAAGCTTTAATTTATTTTCATAAATATCTTTTTTATTTTTAAGTTCAATTAAATCTTTTTCTGCCATTTCAATGATTTCAGTATCATTCTTTTTATCTTTAATAATTAATTCCAAATCCTTTTTTTCATCATCAAATTTTACAAAATCTCTAGCATAATTAATTATACTTCCTAGATTGGAGTATTCTTTGGATTTTTTTGCGTATAATTTAGACTCAATTTTTCCTGTTGATAAATCTTTTTCTAATAAATCATGTTTATCGATAATTTCTTGGACTTTTTTAATTGGTATCATTGATTAATTATTTTTCTTTAACTTTATCTTCAACAAGTTTAACCACTTTTTCTATTATATCTGGTCCTGCTACTTTAGTGTGTGGAACACCTGATAAGTATAAAAGATTATTATCTTGGCCTCCTCCCGTTAAACCTATTTCTGTTTGTGAGGCTTCGCCTGGACCATTAACAACACAGCCAATTATAGATAACGTGATTGGTTTTTTTATGTGTGATAATCGTTTTTCCAATTCTTTAACTGTTTGAATAACTGGAAATGCTTGTCTAGCGCAAGAAGGACAAGAAATTATATTAACACCTCGAGATCGTATCCCAAGTGATTTTAGTATCTCATAGCCTGCTTTTACCTCATCTACAGGATCTGAAGACAATGAAACTCTAATAGTATCTCCTATTCCTTCCATTAAAAGCTGACCAATACCGATAGACGACTTTATACTTCCTGTAAATAATCCGCCAGCTTCTGTTATTCCAAGATGAAGAGGATAATTACAAATTTTAGACAATTTTTTATATGATTTAACTGTGAGAAAAACATCTGATGATTTGACACTTATTTTAAAATTAAAAAAATTATTGTCTTCTAACAGTTTAACGTTATACATGGCACTTTCTACTAAAGCTTCTGGGCAAGGTTCTTTGTATTTTTCTAATAAGTTTTTATCTAATGAACCCGCGTTAACACCAATTCTGATTGAACAATTGTTATCTTTTGCTGCTTTGACGACCTCCAAAACCCTTTCTTTTGATCCAATATTTCCAGGATTTATCCTAAGACAACTTGCTCCCATTTTAGCAGCTTCGATTGCCCTTTGATAATGAAAGTGTATGTCTGCAACAATAGGTGTATTAACCTCTTTAACTATACCTTTAAGTGCAAGAGTAGAACCTTGATCAGGACATGACACTCTCACAATATCTACACCTGCTTCCTCCAAGGAATGTATTTGCTTAATGGTATTCACGATATCAGTTGTGAGTGTATTAGTCATAGATTGAACACTTATTTTGGAGTTGCCCCCTACTGAAACATTTCCAACTTTAATCTCTTTAGTGTTTTTTCTATTAATTATTCTGTGTGGTCTTATTTCCATTATTTAGTCTAAATCAAATACCGTATGTAATTTTTTTATTGCTTTCAAAGTATTAGTTTCGTCTATTATCACTGATAGCTTAATTTCAGATGTTGATATAGCCAAAATATTAATTTTTTCATCAGCTAACGCTCTAAACATTCTAAAAGTAATTCCAGGCGTTGAAACCATGCCAGCTCCTACAATTGATACTTTTGAAACTTTATCATTATGACTTATGTTGTTATACTTTATGCTTTGGTTGTTATTCAATATATCAATAGTTTTAACAAGGTCGCTTCTTTTAATTGTAAAAGTAATATCCGTTGTTTTCCGATCTAATGAAATATTTTGAATTACCATGTCAACATTGATTTGATTTTTGCTTAGTGGCTCAAAAATATTTGCTGCTACTCCTGGTTTATCCTGAACTCCTGTCAAAGTAATTTTAGCATCATCTTTTGAGTAAGCTACTCCAGTTACGCTTTTTGTATAATCAATATTATTTTGATCAAAAATTTTTGTACCTTTTCGATCAGTAAAAGTCGATCGTACCTCCAAAGGAACGTTATACATCATCGCCGTTTGGACAGCAGAAGCTTGCATCACTTTAGCTCCTAATGAGGATAGCTCTAGCATTTCTTCGTAAGATATTTTTTCAATTTTTTTTGCAACAGGTATTTTATTTGGATCCGTAGAAAAAACGCCGTCAACATCAGTATATATTTCGCAACTATCAGCCTCGAAAATTTTAGCAATTGCCACTGCGGTAGCATCTGACCCGCCTCTTCCAATTGTAGTTATCTCTCTTTTTTTTGAAATGCCTTGAAAACCTGGAATTACTGCAACACCTTTTTCATCTGACAAAAATTTATTTATCTCATTCACATTCATATTAATTATTCTTGCATTAGAATGTTCGCCCTCTGTGAGTATCGGTATTTGCCAATTTAACCAAGACTTTGAATTAATGCCAAGATCAATTAAAGCCCCAGATAACAAAGCACTCGTAACTTGTTCTCCTGAAGACATTAAAACATCAAGCTCTCTTTTATTAAATTTATCAGAAACTTTTTGTGATTGTTCTAATAATTCATTTGTTTTACCTGACATAGCAGATACAACAACAATTATCTTATTCCCAGAAGTATGTTCTTTTTGAATAATCTTTGCTACATGCAAGATTCTCTCAATTGTTCCTACGGATGTTCCACCAAATTTTAAAACTTTTTTTGCCATTGTTAGATTTTAATATAATATAAACTGAATCAATTAATTTTAATTAATACATTAAACAATAATGACTACAATAAATACAGAAGAAATTCAAAAGTTTTCAAACCTTGCGGATGAATGGTGGGATGTCAATGGTAAATTTAAACCACTCCATATGTTTAACCCCATAAGAATTGAATATATTTTAGAGCATATAACTGAACACTTTAAAATTAATAAAGAAAAAAATAATTCTCTAAAAAATTTACAAATTCTCGATATTGGTTGCGGTGGAGGATTAATTAGTGAACCCATGGCTCGATTAGGTGCAAATGTTACAGGAATAGATGCATCTGAAAAAAATATTAAAGTAGCGTCAATTCATTGTAAGAAAAATAATCTTAAAATTAATTATATTAACAAGTCTCCTGAACAATTAGATAAAAAAATAAAGTTTGACGTGATTTTAAATCTTGAAGTAGTAGAACATGTAGATAATTTAGATCTTTATCTGTCTTCTTGTTATGATTTATTAAAAGTTAATGGTTTAATGTTTACCGCAACTTTAAACAGGACATTAACCTCTTACATCAAAGCTATCGTAGGAGCAGAATATATTCTTAGGTGGTTGCCTATAGGAACTCACGATTGGAATAAATTTATTAAACCTGAAGAACTACAAAAAATGTTGGTTAATAAAAAATTTTTAACAAAAGATTTAAAAGGGCTTGATTTTAACCCTTTCAAAAATAAATGGAAAAGATCAGATAATCTTTCTGTAAATTATATTATTTGCAGTATCAAAGACTAATTATCTTTGCTAACCCAAGGTATACTTAATAAGTCTATTCCCTCTTCTGCTAATTCTTCTCTTTGTTTTGAAGTTGTAGTTCCGTAAATTTTTTTTTGAGTTTTTTTATCGTAATAAACTTCCCTGACTTTTTCACTAAATTTATCACCTACAAATTGGAAATTTTTTTCTACATAATCTCTAAGTTTAAGTAATTTATCTTTTTCAGAAGATAAGCTTCGATTTAATAAATTTACATTCTCACCTTTAGATTTTACTACTGACACCATTGGGGACATTATGGTTTTTTGAATTTTATTCGTGGAACAATAGATGCACTCTAACAAATTTTTTTTATTTAATTTTTCGTATTCCTTTGAGTTTGAAAACCAACTTTCAAATTCGTGATTATTAATACATTTAAGGTTATATTTTATCATATAAAATATTTATCAATTTCTATAATTTGCGTTAATGTCAATATAATCATGAGTAAAATCACAAGTATAACATTCAAATGCGTCACTACCTAATTTTAAATTAATTTCAATTATAATTGAGTCCCACTTCATATATTCTTTTAACTTTTCCTCATTGTAATTATCAGAAATTTTTCCGTTTTCTGCAACTGTTGAGTCTCCAATTTTTATTTTTAATTTTTTAAAATCAATTGATTCGCCAGACTTTCCTATACCCATTATAATTCTTCCCCAATTAGGGTCCTCACCTGCTACTGCAGTTTTGACCAAAGGTGAATTGGCAACTGAAAATGCAATATTTTTTGCACTACTAAGTGACTTGGCATTTATTACTTTAATTGTTAAAAATTTTTTTGCACCTTCTCCATCTACAACAACTTGTTGAGCAAGATTGAGACACAATTTTTTCAAGGATAATTCAAATTTTTGGACAATACGATCGTTTAGTGACAAATTTTGACCAATTTTAATTGCTCTTGTTGAAAATATTGAAACCATGTCATTAGTTGACTGATCGCTGTCTACAGTAATTGCGTTAAATGTGTTTGCAACAGCTCTTTTTAAAAGAGATCTAAGCAAATTAGAATTAATGTCTGCGTTGGTGAATATAAATGACAACATCGTCGCAAGATTTGGTGCTATCATTCCCGAACCTTTAGCTATACCACAAATCTTTATTAATTCATCTCCAACTATAATTTCCTCATATGCAACTTTTGGTTTTGTATCGGTTGTCATCATTCCAGAAGCAACTTTAAGCCAAAATAATTTATTGTGATCTTTCCTCAATTTTTCAACCAAATCAGGTAAGGTATTTTTTATTTCTTCAACTGGAAATTTTTCTCCTATAACACCAGTTGAGGCGAAGATTAAATCTTTTATTTTTACTGTTTCGGTAGTTCCAGTTGCGGATTTAGACTCTTTTAAAGTTAAAATTCTTGCTAAATTTTTTGCTAGTATATCAAGACTTTCTTTTCCTTGCTTACCAGTAAATGTATTTGCATTTTTGGTATTAACTAATAAGCCTTTAATTGACTTTTTGTGTGAACTATTATTCCAAGAAATTGTCTCGGAAGTTATGCTATTTGTTGTGTTCACAGTGGCATAATTAGCTCCATCTTTAAAATAAAAAAGAGATAGATCATCTCTTCCATTGCCATACAAGTCGGCAGAAACTGAGGACATTTCAAGTCCTTCTATTTGTTTAAGGTTTTGAAACTCCCCCATTTTTGACATTCTGGATTTGTCATTAAGGAAATTTTTAATGTTAATCGTCATAATTTCTATTTAATTTAAATAATAAATACATATATAGAAGTATAATGAATATATTTACAAGAACTTTTAGTAAAATATTTAAAAGCTCTAATCAACAGGAATTAGACAAAACAAAGAATCTAATTTTAGCTATAAATAGTAAAGAAGACGAGATTAAGTCTTTGTCAGATGCTCAGTTCAAGGAAAGAACTTTAAACCTAAAACGATCGGTAAAGGAGGGAAATACACTCAATAGTATTCTACCCGAGAGCTTTGCTTTAGTCAGAGAAGCAGCAAAAAGAACATTGGGTGAAAGGCATTATGATGTTCAATTAGTAGGAGGAATAATTTTGCACCAAGGCAAAATCGCAGAAATGAAAACAGGAGAAGGCAAAACATTAGTTTCTACTCTTCCAGCCTATCTAAACTCATTAACAGGTAAGGGGGTGCATATTGTAACTGTAAATGATTATCTCGCTAAAAGAGACTCCGAGTGGATGGGAAAAGTTTTTAATTTTTTAGGTATATCTACAGGGTGCATCACTAATAATTTAGAAGATTCTCAAAGGAAGGAAAATTATAATTGTGATATTACATATGCTACTAATAATGAGCTTGGATTTGATTATTTAAGAGATAACATGAAATACGAATTGAGTAATTTAGTTCAGAGAGATTACAATTATTGTATTGTAGATGAAGTTGACAGTATTTTAATTGATGAATCGAGAACACCATTAATAATTTCTGGTCATTTAGAAGATAAAACTAATTTATATTCAATTTCAAATGAATTAATTAAAAATCTTCAGAATAAAGATTATGAAATAGATGAAAAAAACAAAAATGTTATTTTAACTGACCAAGGAATTGATAAAATCGAAAAATTATCTATACAAAGACAGATATTAAAAAATAAAAATTTTTATGACCCAGAAAATTTAAGTCTCGTCCATCATATAAATCAAGCATTAAAAGCAAATTTAATTTTTAGGAAAGATACTGATTATATTGTAAAAGAGGGGAAGGTTCAGATTATTGATGAATTTACTGGCAGGATCCTAAGTGGAAGAAGATTTTCAGATGGTCTTCATCAAGCTATTGAAGCAAAAGAAAATGTAAATATCGAAGAAGAGAACCAAACACTGGCATCAATTACTTATCAAAATTATTTTAGATTATACAAAAAATTGTCTGGAATGACAGGTACCGCAATTACTGAGGCTGAGGAGTTTTTTGACATATATAAGCTTAACGTTGTTTCAATCCCTACAAATAAAAAAATGCTTAGAAAAGATTTTAATGATCAAATATTTCGAACTGAAAATGAAAAATATAACGCAATTTCAAATAAAATCGTAGAATGTAATAAAAAGGGTCAACCTGTTTTAGTTGGAACAACTAGTATCGAAAAATCAGAAAAAATTTCGAATTTTTTAAATAAAAAGAAAATTGAGCATAACATTTTAAATGCAAAAAAACATGATAAGGAAGCTAAAATAATTGCTGAAGCAGGAAAAATTAATGCCGTAACTATCGCAACTAATATGGCAGGTCGTGGTACTGACATTAAATTGGGTGGAAATAAAAATTTTTCTGAAGATGGATCAAAAAATAATTTAGAAATATTCACTGAAGATGAAAAAAAAGTAAAGCAGCTCGGTGGACTGTTTATTATTGGGACCGAAAGACATGAAAGCAGAAGAATAGACAATCAATTAAGAGGAAGGTCGGGTAGACAAGGCGATCCAGGAAGTTCAATATTTTTTATAAGTCTACAAGATGAATTAATGCGAATATTTGGCGGAGATTCAATTGATGGAATGTTAAAAAAGCTCGGTCTTAAAGAAAATGAGTCTATAGACCATCCTTGGATAAATAAAGCTATGGAAAGAGCCCAAAAAAAAGTTGAAGCAAGAAATTTTGATGTGAGAAAGACGTTAATTCAGTTTGATGATGTAATGAATGATCAAAGACAGGTAATATTTTCTCAGAGATTAAAAATACTTAAAAACGAAAATATTAAGGGTATTCTGATTGATTTTTTAGATGAAATTTTGATAAATTTGGACAAATTTAGAGATGAGTTTCAAAAATCTAATGACAAGAAGAAATATTTAACTTCTATTAAAAACTCTTTAGGTAATGTGATTAGTGATGACGAGTTATTAAGAATGACATCATTAAATCAAGAAAAATTTATAAACAAGATTAAAGATTTATTTATTTTAAAAAAAGAGGAAAGAATTAAAACAATAGGCTCTGCAGAAAGCAATGATTTAGAAAAAAAAATATTTTTACAAATTATTGATTTTTCCTGGAGATCGCATTTACAATACTTAGAGCAGTTAAGACAAGTTATAGGATTAAGATCTTATGGACAGAAAGACCCTTTGTCTGAATTTAAGAAAGAGTCATTTACTCTTTTTGAGGATTTGTTGGATAAGATTAAAAGTGATGTTATAAAATTTTTATTCAATTTGAATATAGTAATCACTAACGAAGAAAAAAAACATAAGGATGAAAGTTCTACAGAATTTAAAAAAATTGGAAGGAATGAAAAATGTCCTTGTGGCTCTGGAAAAAAATTTAAACACTGTTGCGGGTTAACTTAGTTAAAAAAAAGGATTATAAGCCCATTGCAACAGAGCTTGTCTTTGTCTTCTTCTGCATTGAAAATCACCTTCCTCACAATTTTTCCTTACTGCAGGACCGTGTCTATCACCAAAAGCTTTCCATCTTTTTATTTGAATTTCGTCCATCTCTGGTTTTCTTCTTCCATTTTTAAATCTACAGTACCATTGAAACCAACCAAGAGGGTCTTCTTTAAAAATCCAGCCTTTATTAATCCATTCTTTTCGAGATAAACCAGACTCAATCTTAAAATAATTAATTTCAATATCAAATTCTTTTGCGGTCTTAGCTTTTGTAAACCAAGATTTTGGGAATTCTTTAGTGCTTCCATCGATAAAGTATGTTCCTCCAAAAACACCTAGTTCTAACATTTTTTTTGGAGTTAATTGAGGTTTGAACAATTTATAGAATTCTTTTTTGCTCATTACTGAGTGTTAACTATTTCAAACGCTCTACTTTTTTACCTCTCTGGTATTAGCATTATAAGACTCAGTAAATGGAATTGGGACAACCACCGCATCTACGGGCTTGTTAGAATATTTTTTTGGTAAATGAACTTTATATTTTTTTCCAAAATTGCCTATTGGAAATCCATTGCTGTTAAGGTTTCCTTCGAATGGAACATAACCCATGGCTATATTTTTTCGCTTTTCAGGATGATACCATGGAGATGTAACATAACCAACGGGTTTACCTCCAGAGGCGTTTGATATTAGATAAAAATCATTAGCGTAGTCTTCAATAGGTTTCCCGCCAAGTTCCATTCCAACAAGTTGAAGTTTATATGGCTTCTCACCGTTTTTAATTTTTTGTTTCATTTTTTCTAGTGCTTCTTTACCGATATAATCTGCTTGTTTGTTCCACTCTCCTTTTCCTGATAAAGAAACTTGATAACCTAAATTACATTGAAACGGATTATGCTCATGATCCATGTCTTGACCCCAAGAAAGAATACCTGCTTGAATTCTTCTGTGGTGAGCCGGTGCTATAACCATTAAATTGTGTTTTTTTCCTGCTTTAAGTACTGCGTTCCACATGTCTTCTGCATAAAGAGTCGCGTTTCTTAAATAAATTTCATAACCAGCTTCACCTGAAAATCCTGATTGGGAAATAACACAACTTCTTCCACCAACTTTTGCCTCAGCCAGACCATAGAACGGCATATTATCAAGGTCAACTTGATCTCCAATTAAATCATTCATAAGTGCTTTAGACTTTGGGCCTTGAATTTGTACTGGACAAGCATCAATTTCGTCTATTTCTACATTATATTTTTTGTCTGCGTTAACGCCTTGTAAGTATAAACCTATATCTGAGTCGGATAAGCTAAACCAAAACTCGTCATCGGCTACACGCATTAAAACTGGATCATTTAGAACCCCACCTTTATAGTTGCATAAAATTACATAACGACCCCTCATCGTTGATATTTTTGTTGCGTCTCTAGTAATTACATAGTCAGTAAATTTTTCAGCATCTGGTCCTTTGACTCTAATTTGTCTCTCCACTGCAACATTCCACATTGTTACGTGTTTTTTAATAGCTTGATATTCAACCATTGCCCCACCCTTTTCTGGTCTAACATATCCTCTAGGATGATATATTCGATTGTAGACTGTTGCTCTCCAGCAGCCAGCTTGCATCGATAAGTGCCAATAAGGTGATTTTCTTACTCGCGTAGAAATTAGCAATTCAACTTTTGTTGGGCCGCTTTGCCTTAAATTATAAGGAACTTGTCTATCTGACTGATCTACTGATGTTTCGTGTTTTACCTTGCTATAATCAACTTTCTCAGGTTTTAATGAAATAACTTTAAATTTTTTAGTTCTTTTTTTATTTTTTTTTGATTTTGTTTTTGTTTTTTTAGGCATAATTATTTTTTTCTAACCACTTGTTCGTTTCCTTTAAACCACCAAAAGTATAAATATGAAAGTTCTGTGTTGAAGATTTTAAACTTTCAATAAGATCATTTGGATCTTTTGGTTTTAATAAATCTACTGCTTTAGATGCATTTGATTTTAGGAAATTAAGAGAATTTTTTGCTCCAACAATACTAGCAAATTTAATTAAGCTGCTTATTTTTAAAGGCCCAGTAATTCCAACATGAACTGGTAGTTTTTGTTTAGATATAAAGTTAGCGATTGGCTGAGGGTCTAGCAACCATTGTGTAACTATATAGTCAGCAAAAGGCATTTTATCTTTCATAGCTTTTTCTAAATCTGAATCCGATATATCAGGGGACCCATCTGGGTGTCCAGCAATTCCTATCTTCATATCTTTAAATAATCCTGTCTGTAAGATTTGCAACGAGCAGTGGTAATCACCAATTGGCTCAGCGCTTCCTCCAATAACTAAAGCCTGTTTAACGCCAAAATCCTTACACATGCTTACGTAATCTTTCAGTTGGTCAAAATTTTTAATAGAACGTGCTGGAAAATGAGGTATTGGATTAAACCCGGATTGAACAAGCTCTTTTGCCTTTTTAGCTACCTCTTTATAATCATTGCCCGGTAGCATAGTTATGTAGACATCCTTGACTTTTGGCAAAACTGCAAGGTCAGTTTTCATAGTTATTTCTAAAGAAAAATTCATATAATTCGGGATATATCAATGAAACCTGGCAGGTGTCCAGAAAAATCAGTTAAGGAAATATTTGACTTTACCCTTTGTTAATAGTCAAATCTAATTAAAGGAAAAATGAAAATACTATGCGTTTTATATGATGATCCAAAAGGGGGGATGCCGAAAAGCTACCCTTTGTCAGATCTACCTAAATTAGATAAATATCCAGATGGAATGACACTACCTAGTCCTAAAGGTATTGATTTTAAGCCAGGAGAGCTATTAGGTTGTGTATCTGGAGAACTAGGCTTAAGAAAATTTTTAGAGTCTAAAGGTCATACGTTAGTTGTAACGTCAGATAAAGATGCAAAGGGTTGTAAAGCTGATAAAGAGCTTATAGATGCTGATATCGTAATATCTCAGCCTTTTTGGCCTTATTACTTAACAAGAGAAAAAATTGAGTCAGCTAAAAATTTAAAAATGGCAATTACTGCAGGAATCGGTTCGGATCATGTTGACTTGCAAGCTGCTATGGACAATAAAATCGACGTTGTAGAAGTTACTTACTGTAATTCAAGGTCGGTTGCAGAGCACATAGTTATGATGATTTTATCTTTAGTAAGAGATTATCATAATCAACATGCGATAGTTAAAGATGGAGGTTGGAATATCGCTGACGCTGTTCAAAGATCTTACGATGTTGAAGGTATGCATATAGGAACAGTTGCTGCCGGAAGAATTGGTTTAGATGCGCTAAGAAAAATGAAACCTTTTGATGTTCATCTACATTATTTTGATAGACATAAGTTGCCCGATACAGTTGAGAAAGAACTTAATTTAACATTTCACGACTCTGTAGAGTCTTTAGTGAAAGTTTGTGATGTAGTGACAATTAACTGTCCTCTTCACCCTGAAACAGAAAATTTATTTGATGACAAGTTGATCAGCAAAATGAAAAAGGGGGCTTACATAGTAAATACTGCACGAGGAAAAATATGCAATAGAGAAGCGATTTCAAAAGCTCTTAAATCTGGTCAATTAAGCGGCTATGCTGGAGATGTATGGTTCCCTCAGCCCGCACCAAATGATCATGCTTGGAGAACAATGCCCAATCATGGAATGACACCTCATACTTCTGGGACTTCATTATCGGCACAATTTAGATATGCAGCAGGTGTGAGAGAAATTCTTGAATGTTTTTTTGATAAAAGACCAATTAGAGATCCTTATTTAATTGTTCAGAATGGTCAGCTTGCTGGAATGGGAGCTCATTCTTACAGTAAAGGTAGTGCTACTGGAGGGTCTGAAGAAGCCGCTAAATATAAAAAAAAGTAATTTAAAATAAACCTTCTATTTCGCCTTTATCATTTAATTTAATACTATCTGCAGCTGGGATTCTTGGAAGCCCAGGCATTGTCATTATGGATCCACAAACAACAACTAAAAATTCTGCTCCACTGGAAAGTCTGACTTCCCTCACAGACAATATATGACCAGATGGAGCTCCTTTTAACTTTGGGTCTGTTGAAAAGCTATATTGTGTTTTTGCAATACAAACTGGGAATTTTCCATATCCATCCTGCTCTATTTTTTTTATTTGATCTTTAGTTTTTTTATCTACCTCGATGCCTTTTGCTTTATAAATTTCCTTAGCAATAGTCTCTATTTTTTTTAAAATCGGTGTTTTATCATCATATAGATATTTAAATTTATTTTTTTCACTTTTTTCACACAAATCCACTACGTTATAAGCTAAATCTTTTGTTCCATTTCCTCCCTCAGACCAATGTTTGCAAAGACTTACTTTTACTCCAAGCTTTAAACAATGTTCTTGAATTGACTTTACTTCATTTTCTGTATCAGTGATAAAATGATTAATTGCTACTATAACATCTAATCCAAACTTCTTTATATTCTGAATATGCCGTTCAAGGTTAGGTAAGCCTTGTTTTAACGCATCTAAATTTTCTTTTTTGAGATCATCTTTCTCTACACCGCCATGCATTTTTAAAGCTCTAATTGTTGCTACTAGAACTACACAACTTGGTTGTATGCCGGCTTTACGACACTTAATATCTAAAAATTTTTCAGCACCAAGATCAGCACCAAAACCGGCCTCTGTAACAACATATTCAGACAATTTTAAAGCAGTTTTAGTTGCAAGGATTGAATTACACCCGTGCGCGATATTAGCAAATGGTCCTCCGTGAATAATAGCAAGATTATTTTCAAGAGTTTGAACTACATTAGGTCTAATTGCTTCTTTCAATAATACTGTTAAAGGACCATGGGCTTTCAAATCTTTTGCGAGAACTGGTTTTTTGTCTTTTGTATATGCAACAGTAATATTTCCTAATTTTTCCTCTAAGTCTTTAATACTATTAGATAAACAGAAAATTGCCATAACTTCTGATGCAACTGTAATATCAAAACTATCTCTCCTAGGAATGTTTGATTTTAATTTTTCAAGATTAATTTCAATTTTTCTTAAAGCACGATCATTTAAATCCACCACTCTCTTCCAAATAATATTATTTGGATCTATATTAAGCTTATTGCCCCAGTAAATATGGTTATCAATCAGCGCGGAGAGTAAATTATGTGCAGAACTGATCGCATGAAAATCCCCTGTAAAATGTAAATTTATTTGCTCCATTGGAATTACTTGCGCATAGCCACCGCCTGCCGCTCCTCCTTTCATCCCAAATGATGGGCCTAGGCTTGGTTCACGCAAACAAACAATAGAATGTTTTCCAATTTTGTTAAGACCGTCGCTTAATCCTACGGAGGTGGTTGTCTTTCCTTCTCCTGCAGGAGTTGGAGTTATAGCTGTTACTAAAATTAGGTTGCTTTTCTTTTCATTAAGAGATTCTATATATTCCAAATTTAATTTAGCTATGTGTCGTCCCATAGGGCTGAAAGCAAATGGATCGTCAGGAATGTTTGAATTTTTTAATACTTCTCCGATAGGTTTAATGTTTGCCTCTCTGGCTATTTCTATATCGGATTTTATTTTATTCATTAAATCCTTTTTGTGGTGGCCTTGGTAAGAATCGCACTTACGACACATACCTTTTCAGGGTACTGCTCTACTACTGAGCTA
>MDTG01186630.1_pt1 | contig 17123 bp, 17 predicted proteins | sample 811421 | NCBI WGS metagenome assembly MDTG01 (sample SAMN05326645, study PRJNA326480) | marine metagenome | isolation source: seawater | place: Pacific Ocean: South East | collected 2011
ATTTAATTTTACAATCTGTAGATATAGCTTTAGCTAAATCTAAGATTCTGTAACTAGGAATTTTTGGCACAAATATTTCTCCACCTAAAGAATTTTTCAGAGTCCAAAAAACTAATTCTGTTGCATCTTTTAAAGTGATATTAAATCTTGTCATATCTTTATCAGTGACAGTAAATAAATTATTTTTCTTTTGGTTAAAAAACAACGGTATTACCGAGCCTCTACTATTCATGACATTTCCATATCGCGCAACTGAAAATATTGTTTTATTAGAGCCTATATAGTTTTGAGCAGATGTAAAAAGCTTGTCAGCACATAACTTACTAGCTCCATATAAATTAATTGGTGAAACAGCCTTATCAGTTGATAGAGCAACGACTTTACCAACCTTGTTTTCCATTGCAGCATTAATAATATTTTGAGCCCCTAATACATTTGTTTTAATACACTCAAAAGGATTGTATTCAGTTGCTGGAACTTGTTTCAAAGCTGCAGCATGTATAATTATATCAACATTTTTTGTTGCAAGGTAAAGTCTTTGATAATCTCGTACGTCACCAATAAAAAATCTTAAAAATTTATATTTTTTTTTTGGAAATTTCTTTTCCATCTCTGATTGTTTAAGTTCATCTCTACTAAATATGATAAGTCTCTTTATTTTCTTATATTTTTTGAGAGCTTCAGATATAAATTTTTGACCAAAACTACCTGTTCCACCTGTTATAAGTATAGATTTTTTATCAAGCATGTTTTAACTGTTATGAACTAGAATTTCTTAAATATCAATTAGATTTAATTTGCTGTTAAACAGTTTTTATACCTCCATTGTAAATTGTGTAATTTTTGTCTGATAATTTTTTTATTTCATCATCATGTGTAATTATCAAAAAAGTTTTTTTACCCTTTAGTTCATTTAACAATTTAATGAATAAATTTTTAGTATTTTGATCAAAAGCACTTGTTGGCTCGTCTAGTACTAATATTTCTGGGTTCTTATATAATGCTCTTGCCAAAACAATTTTTTGTCTTTGACCACCAGAGAGTTTCTGTCCATTTTCACCAATTAAAAATTTTTCATTTTTAATTCTTTCGAGTAATTGGCCATCAAATTCTAATGTTTTTGAAATTTCATTGATTGAATTTTTATCTAATTCAGAGTCTGATTCACCAAAGGCAATATTTTGTATTATATTTTCATCTAATAAATGAATTTCTTGAGATATAAATCCAAAAAGATTTGAAATATCGTATTCATTAATCAAAAACTCTTTATCATCTAGTAAATATTTACCTTCTTTAATTAAGAGAAGACCTGTCAATATATTTATTAAAGTAGATTTTCCAGCACCATTATCTCCTGATATCACTGTAGTTTTATTTTTCTCTATTTTTAAATCTATATTTTTTAAAACAACTCTATCATCATAGTAAAAATTTACATTTGATAAGCCTATTGAACTTTTAAAATCAACATTTTGAAATATTTTTTTTCTTTTATTTTCTCTAAGGTTAATCTCATACTCTGAAATATCTTTATAAATATTATCTATTGTTTTTTGGAAATAACTATAATTATTCAACAAAGATAAAAATTTACTATACGATGGCAACAATCTCACAAAAAAGGCTCCTAAAAATATAAGATAAGTTAATAATTTACCTAAATCATAATTGTTAATGTAAGCAAAAAATACCAGTAGTAAAAAAAATAGAACCATCAATATTTCTAAAAAGTATCGAATAGAATTTATTACTACAGTATTAACAACCCCTGCTTTAATAGTAATACCATCCTCAATTAAATATTTGTTCAAAAAATAATCTTTTTTATTTTTTATATTTACTAATTTTATCAGTCTTAGTGCTTCAATTAGAGTTTTAATTTTCTTTTTTTCACTGTCGAATCTCAGGCTACCAAAATAATTTAGTTTCTTCTTAAAAAATTTTATGTATGAAAAAGCAAAAATTAGTAAACCAAAAACTAAAAATATGCTTAACTGATAGTTAGTTAAAGTTAATATTATAAAAAGACCTAAAAATGTTACTATATCCAAAATAATTAATAAACTTGGGAATATAATATTTTTAATTACTGCATTAATTTCATTCATACTGTCTCGAAGTATTTTTGAACTATCATTTTTTAAATGGAAAGCGAAAGGACGTATAAAAACTTGATTGAGATATATTGAATTAAAAAATAATCTTACATTGTTTGTAAATTGAGAAGTAAACCATACAAGAAAAACTAAAAATATGTTTTTAATACTAAATATAATGCAAATTAAAATTGCTAAATACAATAATAATTCTAATTTATTATCAAATCTTAATAAAAAATTATTTACTATCTCATATTCTTTTAAAAAACTTTCCTTATCATTTATAGCAATATCAACTAATGGTATAATTGACCCAAACGAAAAAATTTCTATTACTGAGCCTAAAAAAACTAATATCATTACTACTAAAAGTTTTTTTTTTCTTGAATAATCAAGTAGTGATAGAATTCTTTTTAATTTGTTGATCATATTTTAATAAACTATTTTTTAATATCATTTTGTAGTTCTTGATATTCTTTCATCATTCTTTTCATAAAATTAATGGTTAATTTAGTTTTTTGCTCTATTCCTCTAGGAGTAAGAATGTACATATATCCCATCTTATTTGGATTTTTTTTAAAATTTTTAATTTTAACAAGACCTTTATTTTTAAGAGCTCTCAAACAATAATTTAATTTCCCTAGGCTAAAACCTAGTTCTGAAGCTAGTTTTCTTTGAGATAAATTTGGTTTTTTACTAATTTTCCTCAGTAAATTAAAATTGTCCTGATTATCATCCATAAATAATAAATTATATATATATTAATAGTGTTCAACTATTGAACTTTCAACATAAATATCATAATTTATCAAATAAATTATATCTTGAACTTTATAGCTGCATGAAAAATTCAAAAAAATTCATTAAATTTGGTGATCCTTGTATTGGAAACAAAGAAACCAAACTAATGCAAAAAGTATTAAAGGGGAAATGGATTGGTACAGGTCCGTTAGTTCAAAAGTTTGAGAAAAATTTTTCAAAATATAAAAAATCCAAATTTTCAATATCAGTAAATTCTTGTACAGCAGCATTACATTTATCCATAATGACATTAGGTTTGAAAAAGGGTGATGAAATTATTACTACCCCAATGACTTTTTGCTCTACAATAAACTCTATATTGTTAGCTGGTTGTAAGCCTGTAATTTCAGATATAAATATGCAAACTTTAAATATTGATGAAAATTTAATAGAGAAAAAAATTACAAAAAAAACAAAAGCAATTCTTATAGTACATTTTGCAGGACTACCTTGTAACATGAAAAAAATTCTTCAAATAACAAAAAAATATAAATTAAAATTAATAGAGGATTGTGCTCATGCAATAGAGTCTGAGTTTGAGAATAAAAAAACTGGAAATTTTGGTGATACTGGTTGTTTTAGTTTTTACTCTAATAAAAATATAACTACAGGTGAAGGTGGAATGATAATCACAAATAATAAAAATTTAACTGAGAAGTTGAAAATATTAAGACTTCATGGACTTTCAAGAGATGCCTGGAAAAGATATTTGCCTGATTTAGCGCCAATCAAAAAAGACAGTTTTTTATATGATGTAAAATATACAGGTTATAAATATAATATGATTGATCTACAAGCTGCTATGGGAGTTTGCCAACTTAATAAAATAAACTCTATGTGGATGAAAAGAAAAAAATTGTACTCCAATTATTTAAAGGGTTTAAAAAAAATGCCTGTTTTTTTCCAAAACCAAACAAAATATAATTTTAAACATGGCTACCATTTATTTGTGATGATTTTTGACAAAAACAAAACGAAAAAAAATAGAAATGATCTAATAGAATTTCTTCGTAGAAAAAGAATAGGTGCGAGTGTTCACTATCGATCAGTAACAGAAATGAGTAACTATAAAAAATTACTTAACTGGAAAAATGATCAGGTACCTGTATCTTATTATATAGGACAAAATACTATAAGCCTTCCACTTTATCCTGATTTAAGTTTTAAAGATCAAAGATATATTATTTCTGAAGTTAAAAATTTTTTTAATGTTTAAAAAGATTATATTTAGATGTGACTCTGCTAAAATACCGGAATTAGGCACTGGACACTTATATAGGTGCATCACGTTAAGCATCTTATTAAAAAAAAAATTTTTTTTAAAAAAAAAAGACATTTTATTTCTGATAAAAACAAAAGGAAAATTTGATATTTCTAAAAAAGTTTTAAAACAAAATAATATAAATTTTATTTCTATTAAGAATGAAATTAAAGATTATTCTTTTCAAGAGTCAAACTTAATTAATAATTATAAATCAAACTTGATAATTATAGACAGATTAGGAAATATTAATAAAGAATTTATTTATAGTTTGAAAAAAAATCATAAAAAAATATTACTTTTTGATGATAGCTCTGACTATAGAAGTTTAGTTGATTTGGCCATTAATCCATTAATTTTAAATGTAAAAAAATTAAAGAATACTTTAGTAGGTTTTAAATTTAATATTATTCCTGGTTTTTTGACTAATTATAAAAAAAGTTTCAATATAAGAAATTTTAAAATTTTTGTGTCATTTGGTGGTTTTGATAGTAATAATTTAACAACTAAATCAATTAAATATCTTAAAAATAAGAATAATTTTCAATTAATTTTGAATGAAAAATACAAAAATTTATATAAAAATAATAAAAACATTTCTTATTTTAACTCAAGGAATTATTACAAAAACTTAGTTTCTTCTGATCTAGTAATATCAGCCGGCGGTTTAACTATGTTTGATGCAATTTATTTTAATAAATCTATAATATGTATCCCACAATACAAACATCAGCTCCGTAATATAAACATTTTGCAAAAAAAAAAATTAGTATACAAACTTGATATTAAGAATATAAATAAAATTAATCACATATTGAATACTATTAATCAAAAAAAGTTAATAAATACTAATAAAAAAAATAATATCATAAATTCAAATTTGATTAAAAAAACTTTAAATTTTATCTATAAACAATATGAAGAATATTAAGAAAATTTTTGACTTCTCAAAAAAGGTTGTTTTGATTACAGGTAGTGAAGGTAAACTTGGTAAAGCTTTAAAAAAAACATTTTCTGAACTTGGGGCAAACGTTTATGGGATAGACAAAAAAAAAGGTGATAATAAAAATATTTTTAAAGTAGACATTTCAAAAGAAAAGGAAATTCATAAAACCATTCATAAAATAATTAAAAAAGAAAAAAAAATTGATGTAATTATTAATAATGCAGGTGTTTCTGTTTATACGCCTTTTGAAAAAAGAACTTCTAAGGATATCGATTATACTTTGAATGTAAATTTAAAAGGATTAATAAATATAACTAAAATTTATTTCAATATTCATAAAAAAAATAAACTTAAATCATGTAGAATTGTAAATATAGGTTCTGTATACGGACTCGTTGCACCTGATACAAGAATATACTCAAATAGGGATAATATTAATTCTGAAATTTATGGTGCATCAAAAGCTGGGGTTATTCAGCTCACTAAATATTTTGCAACTTTGTTTGGTAAAAATAATATAATTGTAAATTGTGTTTCACCTGGAGGAATTAAAGATAAAAATCATAGTAAATTTTTCACTGAAAGATATAAAAGGAGAGTTCCACAAAATCGTTTAGCATTAGAAAATGATATAATGGGGGCAATAATTTATTTTTCTAGTGATATCTGCACATACACTACAGGCCAAAACCTAGTTATAGATGGGGGACTTAGCTCATGGTAATAGAAAAGTTAAAAAAAAATGGTTTTTTTTTGATTGCAGAAGCGGGGATTAATCATGGTGGCAGTGTAAATAAAGCAATAAAGTTGGTCGACAAAGCAAAAAAATCTGGTGCTACAGCAATTAAATTTCAAACTTATAAAACAGAGAAAAGAGTAAAAAAAAATAATCCTGCTTTTAAAATATTAAAAAAATGTGAATTAAAATTCGATGATTTTGAAAAAATAAAAAATTATTGCAACAAAAAAAATATTATTTTCTTTTCTACACCTTTTGATAATGAGTCTGTTGATTTTCTAGCTAAAATAAAAGTAAAGTTATTTAAAATATCATCTTTTGATACTTCAAATTATGATTTAATTGATAATATAATTTCAAAAAAAGTTCCAACAATTATTTCCACAGGTTTATCTTCATTAAAAGAAATTGAAAAAATAACTAAAAAATTTCATAAACATAAAGTTGAAAAGTATCTTTTACATTGTATTTCGAGTTATCCAACCAATGAAGAAAATAGTATTTTGTCAAATATTAAGTATCTAAAAAATAAATTCAATTGTGAGGTTGGTTTATCTGATCATACAAATGATATCAAAACTTCTATTTATAGTTATATTATTGGTGCAAGAATATTTGAAAAACATTTTAAATTATCTGATAAGGATCCATGTGTTGATGCCCCTGTTTCAATTACTCCTGAACAAATGAAAAATCTTTATGATGAATTAAGTAAAATACCTCAAATAATGGGAAAACCAAAGTTTGGTGTAAGAGCTGAGGAAAAAACTGCACTAATTTTTAAAAGAAAAAAAATTTATGAATAGAGGCCAAAAATTGTGGCAAAAGGCAAAAAAAATAATCCCGGGAGGAAATGGTCTTTTATCTAAAAGACCTGAACGATATTTACCTAATCTTTGGCCAACTTATTTTTCAAAGTCTAAAGGCATAAATGTATGGGATTTAGAAAATAAGAAGTATCAAGATATGGCTCAAATGGGTATGGGAACCTGTATTTTAGGCTATGCAAACAATTACATAGATACAAAAGTTAAAAAAATAATTAACAAAGGCATTAGCAGTACACTAAATTGCCCTGAAGAATTTGATTTAGCTAAAAAATTGTTAAAATATGACAAATTTGCTGATCAAGTAAAATTCGCAAAGGGTGGTGGAGAAGCAATGGCTATTGCAGTAAGAATTGCGAGAGCTAAATCAAAAAAAGATGTTGTTGCATTTTCAGGTTATCACGGATGGCATGATTGGTACTTAGCAACAAATCTAAAAAATAATAATAATTTGAAAGATCATTTGCTACCTGGTCTTGAGCCATTAGGTGTACCAAAAAAATTAGCTAATACTGTTATTCCATTTACCTATAACAATGTAGATGAATTCAAAAAATTGAATAAAAAAAATTTGGCTGCAATTATAATAGAGGGTAGTAGATACTTTTATCCATCAAAGAAATTTATTAATGAAATAAAAAATTCATGCAAAAAAAATGACATATGTTTAATTGTTGATGAAATCACCTCTGGGTGGAGATCAACTATTGGAGGAATTTATAACAAATTAAAGATAGAACCAGATATTGTGGTTTATGGAAAAGGGCTTGGAAACGGATATCCAATTTCTTGTGTTGTTGGAAAAAAAAAATATATGAGTTTTGCTGACAAAAGTTTTTTAAGTAGCACAGCATGGACTGAAAGAGTAGGTTTTGTTGCGGCCAACGCAACAATAGACTTTTTCAGAAAAAAAAATGTTCATAAACACATCAATTCAATAGGAAAACAAATTAAAAATGGTTGGGTTAAATTGGCAAAAAAACACAATATTAGTTTGATAGTATCAGAAAATAATTCTCTTTGTTCCTTTTTTTTGAATTACAAAAATAATGAAGAATTATACACTTTTTTTTCAAAAAAGATGCTAGAGCAGAATATCATAGCTTCTAATAGTATTTATATTTCTTACAGTCATAAAAAAAAAGATATAATTAAATATCTCAAAATTTGCGATAACGTTTTCAAGAAAATGAATATTTTTATTAAAAAAAAAAAGAAATTAAATAAATTAGAGATAAGATACACCGGTTTTAAAAGACTTACTTAATTTAAATGAATTTTGGAATAATTATACAAGCCAGGACTGGTTCAAAAAGATTTCCAAACAAAATATTAAAAAAAATAAACAACAATTATAATGTCTTAGAGTTTTTAATTACTAGAATTTTAAATCAATTCGATAAAAAAAATTTATTAATAGCAACTACAAAACTTAAAAGAGATAGAAAAATAATCAATATTTCAAAAAAATTTAAAATAAATATTTTTCTAGGTTCTGAAAAGGATGTGTTGTCGAGATATCTTAATTGTGCTCAAAAATACAAAATCAAAAATATAATAAGATTGACCTCAGATTGCCCGTTGATAGATTCAGAATTAATTAAGAAAATGATATCAGTTTATAAAAATAATAAGTTGGATTATTTATCAAACACATTGCCACCAAATAAAAGTAAATATCCTGACGGATCTGATATAGAAATTTTTAGCCTAAAAGCACTTAAAGTTGCAAACAAAATGTCAAAATCGATATCAGATAGAGAACATGTAACAAATTTATTTTGGAAAAAGAACAAAATATTTAAATCTTCTTTAATTAGTCAAAAAAAAAATTTATCAAATTATAAGTTCAGCATAGATTATAAAGATGAGTTGATTATGATTAAAAAAATAGTAAATATTTTAGAAAATTCTAACTTGAAAGGTAAATCAAGTGAAATTGTTAATATAATAAAACATAATAAAATATTTAAAAAGATAAGTAGTAGAAATAAAATTAAATTTAAAAAAAATAGAAAAGATTTATATAATTAAATGAAGATACAGCTATTAACTTCTAATAATTCATGGCTTAATATTTATAAAAAAAAAAGAATAAATGATTTTCTAAAAAAGTTTTCAAAAAAATTTTCAGTAATAAATAGTTATAATAAGATTAAGAGGAAAAATGATGTCTTAATTATATTAAGTTATTTTAAAATAATTCCAGAAAAATTTTTAAAAATTTCAAAATATAATCTTGTTGTTCATGAATCGGATTTACCAAATGGAAAAGGATTTTCGCCTCTTTCATGGCAAATATTAGAAGGAAAAACAGAGATAGTTTTTACATTGTTTGAAGCTTCGAAATATGTTGATAGTGGAAAATATTATTCAAAAAAAAAATTTTTTTTTAAAAAAGATATGATTTTTGATGAAATTAAAAATAAACAACTTGAAAGTTCATTAAGCTTACTCTCAGATTTTATCAAAAATTTAAAGGATGGAAAAAAAATCAAAATTCTTAATCAAAAAGGTAAATCGTCCTATTACCAAAAAAGAGGAAAAAATTCCTCAAAATTAAATTTAAAAAAATCTTTATTTGAACAAATAAACTTATTGCGAATTGTGGATAATGAAAATTATCCTGCGTACTTTTTTTATAAAAACAAAAAATATTTAATTAAGATATTTAAAGAAAAAAGTTAAAATTGAAAATATAAATGAATTCACTGAAAAATTTTTTTTTAAGTTCAGAAGGAGACAATTGGTTCAAAAGAAATTATTCGAAATTAAAAAATAAAAAATATTACAATGATCCTTACTCAGAAGTAATTATTAATTTATTAAAAACTACTAAAGGAAAAATAAATTTATTAGATATTGGAACATCTGATGGTTCTAGACTTAGTTTTATTAGAAAAAAAATCAAAAAAAAAAAATATTAAGTTTTATGGTCTAGAGCCATCGAAATTTGCAATCCGAAATAAAAAAGATAAAAAAATCAAAATTAAGCTTGGGACAGCTGACAAAATTCCTTTTCAAAAAGACTACTTTCATATTATTCTTTTTAGTTTTTGTTTATATCTTTGCGATTCAAATTTACTTACCAAGATAATTAATGAAACATTAAGGGTTACTAAAAAAAATTCATTTATTGTAGTTTTTGATTTTTTTTCAAAAAAAAAATTACATTATAATTATAAACATATATTGAATTCAAAAATTAGAATAATGGATAATTCAAAAATTTTTAAATCTAATAAAAAAATCAAATTAATAAATGAAAAAAAAATTTCATATAAATTTTTTTATAAGATTAAAAATCAAAAAATTGACAATAATATGTTGGCAATACACACATTAAAAAGATTATAACCATGTTTACAAAGATCAGTAAAATTATAAATATATTTTCAATTTATTTAATCAGAGCTTCATTAAGATTAAAATCAGATTCTCTCACATGTTTTATTCTATTAATCAATTTAAAGAAAATGAAAAAAATTAAAACTCATATAAATAGAAAAAAAATTATTGTATTATCTAAAAGTGGTGGCATAGATGATCTAAACTCAGCATACTCATCAATTGCTAATAATGATATAGCATTTTATGAGCTTCCAAGAAATTTAATTAAAGAGATTTTTATTTATTTTATAAAAGATTCTGAATATCGGGATTATTACACGTTAGATTATGATGATAAAATAAAACTAAGAAAAAAAGAATATAAAAATTTCTTACACAAAGTTTTTAAAAAACTTGATTATTTTTGGAAATTTGATGCATGCATAAGTTTTAATTTATTTTATTTTGCAGAAAACGATTTACCTGAGCCTTTTCAAAGATTAAATAAAAAATTTTTTGTTCTACATAAAGAGTCTGTCAATTCATTAGAGGAAAGTATTATAAATCTCAAAACATATTCATCAATGAACAAGAAATTTAATGGTAATAAAATTGCTGTTTACTGCGAAAACGAAAAAAATATTCTAATTGAGTCCAAAATTTTAAATAAAAATCAAATTGAGATAACGGGGTGTGCAAGAACAGATTACTGTTACCAACTTAGAGATATTACACCCAATCAAAACGAATTAGTATATTTTATGATAGAAAATAATAGGTCTGTGACTGAAATAAAGTCATCTGGAAGACTGGTAGATTGGTCTGATTTAATTATTAAAACAAACAGTTATCTTAAAGAATTAGCCCTTAAAAACAAAAATCTTAAAATAATTTTTAAAGGAAAAAAAAACGTACATACAGTTAAAGATATTCCAAAAGATTTGCCAGATAATTGTTTTTTTTCAAATACTAACCCTGGGCATAAATTTTTAAAGAATGCAAATATTGTAATGGCATTCAATTCTACTATATTATTTGAGGCTATTCTAGCAAACAGAAATGTGCTTATTCCTTTGTTCGATGTAAATAAAAATAACATTGAAAAATTAATTTATAAATCACCCAATATTTTTCTGGAAAATAAAGATATATTTTTTAGTAAAATTGATGAACTTTTAAATAAAAGATATTCAAATAGAGATATGAGCAAAGAAGAAAAAGAGTGTATAAATTTTTATTTGGGTAATATTGATGGAAAATCTGGTTATAGATTGAGACAATTTATTACTAATAATTTGTAATTAATTTAAAACCAATAAACTTTTAAGATATATAAGAACTAGAAATTTATGAATAAATCCAACTTAATTAAAGTTAACAAAATTATAAAAAAGTACAAAAATATTAATTTTAAAAATGATGATGATTTATTTCAAAAAGGTATTGTAGACTCATTTGATATTCTTAATATAATAAATGATTTAGAAAATGAATTTAAAGTTAAAATTGATTTAACTAAAGAAAAGAAATTTGTTTTTTCTGCAATAAAACTGTGTCAAAAAATAACCAATAAAAAATAAAGTTGTATAATAAAAATTTTATAAATCAATGTTTTAAGAATCTTGATCAAAAAAAAATTTTTTTTAAATATTTTAATGAAGAAAAAAATTATTCTGATTTAAAAAATTTTTTTTTTAAATTCAAAAATAAAATTGATAATGAGCGTCTAAAAATAGTAACTTTTTCAGATAAGTCATTTGAGATGTATGCAACAATAGCCAGTATTTTTCTCTCAAATAATATTTGGATACCATTAAGTACAAACTTGCCAAATAATAGATTAATGGACATTTTAAAAATGAGTGGTGCTCAGTTGATTATTTTGGAAAACAATTCTCAAATATTGAAAAATAAAACACTTAATAAATTTATTAAAAAAAACAAGATTGATATCTTATTTTATAATCAAATTAAAAATTCTAAAAAAAAATTGTTTACTAAAAAGATTATTCCACGATTTAATTATGATGAGGTCTCCATGATATACTTTACATCTGGATCTACCGGTAATCCAAAAGGCGTACCTCTAACTTATAATAATTTTATAAACTGTTTTAAGTCTAAAGAAAAAATTTTATACAAAAAATGTAAAAACTTGATTTTTGGAGATTACCATGATCCATCATTTGTAATCTCTCTTGTAATTTTTTTTCCATGTTTTTTTTTAGGGTCAACTATTTCTCCATCTAGAAATATTTTTGAAACATTAAACCCATCTAATCATATAGAAAAAAATAAAGTAAATGTTCTTATAACTGTCCCATCAACGATAAGTAGAATTAAAGAAAGTAAAGAGTCTGCTAAAAAACTTAAAAAACTATCAAAAATAGTGATGTGCGGTGAACCATTTAGACTAAGTATAGCAAAATTTATAATTGAAAAAATCAAACCTAAAGAACTTTATAATTTTTACGGAAGTACTGAGGTGGCTCCATGGATTTTTTTTCATAAGTTAAAAATAAAAGATTTAAAAAATTATGAAAAGTTTGATTTAGTTCCTGTTGGTCGACCTTTAAATAATGTAAAAGTAAAGATAGAAAATAATGAATTAATTGTGTCTGGACCAGTTGTTTCAAGCGGTTATTTAGATCCCAAACAAAACAAAGATATCTTTATAAAATCTCAAAATACAATTTGGTACAAAACTAAAGATCAAGTTGTAATTTATAAAAATAAATATTTCGTTAAAGGAAGAATTGACAAAGTTGTAAAATTACATGGATACAGGGTTGATTTGGGAGATATAGAAATCAACATTAGAAAATTAAAAGATATTGAGGAAGCTATCGTTTATCTAAAAAAAAGAAAGGGTAAAAAAATTTTGTCTTGTGCACTAAAAACTCAGGCTAACATTAATCAAATTTATTTTATAAATTATCTATCGAAGAAATTACCTAACTACATGATACCTCAAAATATACGTTTTTATAAAAAATTTCCTTTAAATAGAAGTGGAAAAATTGATAGAAAAAAAATTATGATTTAGATATTTGTTTTAAATTTTTAAAATTTTTTTTTAAAATATCTTTAAATTCACTAATTATTTTTTTTAAAATTATTGAATCTTTACCAACGTAAGTATTTTTAATTCTATTAACTTGTTGAATTTCTGCTGCGGTTCCTGTTAAAAAAACACTGTCTGAAGATAAAAGATCTTTCACTTTGTAGTCTCCTTTAACGACTTTGATCTTATTTTTTTTAGCTATTTCTATGATTGTCCTTCTTGTAATGCCATCAAGTATAGAATGAGATTTTGGAGTATAAATAACTTTTTTTTTTATCCAAAAAATATTGCAAGCTGTACTTTCAGCTACATTACCTTTTAAATCTAGCATTATACAATCATCAAATTTATTTTTATTTAACTCTTGTCTGCTTATAACTGAAGCTTGATAAGATCCTGATGATTTTGCAGCTATTGGAAATTCTTTAAAACTTAATTTTGGCCATCTAGATACGTCTAAAGATATATATTTTTTTTTAAACAATGTTCCCCATTCCCAAGTTGCCATTGCAAATTTTGTTGTACATTCAGCTGTATCAGGGGACATTGAATTTTCTGATCTGAAAATTATAGGTCTTATGTATCCATTCTTAATTTTATTTTTTTTTATTAAAGTTTTTGCAATTTTATTCAAGTCTGCAATATTTTTATTAAACCTAAGTTTCATTAATTTTGCTGAGTTTATTAATCTTTTAAAATGGTCATCTGATAAAAAAGGTTTCTCATTATAAACTGCAATTCCTTCAAAGACAGATGTTGCAAAGTGTAATGAGTGATTCAAGACATGAATATTTGCTTTTTTTGATGGTAAAAATTTACCATTAAAATAGATCGTGCCTTTAAGTTTGGAAAAATCCATCAAGCTTATTTATTTCTTTTATTTAAATCAGAATTCTTTGAAACAAAAAATACTAAAGATCCTCTTTCTCCATCTGTAACTTTTGTAACTTCATGAGGATACTGACAATCACTTATTATCAAACTTCCATAATCTGGCTTATAGTCAATAAATGATGATTTATCATCTTTATGGTAAACTCTATATAAACCTCCATTAAATTTTTTACCTAGTTGGAGAACACAAGCAGCTAAATAATCTGGGTTGCTGTCTACATCGAGGTGATATCCAACAAAACAATCCTTGTTGATTTGATTATACTGAACTCTTCTTAAATAAATTTCATCTTTAGTATTCACTATAGATTTAATATAGGATTTAGTATTTTCAGACCATAAAATTTCTATTAACTTATTTGAGTATAGGTTATCCACTACTTCTGGTTTTTTAATATCTGTCATAAATCTTCCAACATTTACATGATTGGGTTCATCGGCATCGCCAACTTTGACAAATTCTTTCTCAACATTATTACAATAATCAGAGATTTTTTGATATTGATCATCATTAAATGGGGTAAAATTTTTTTCTATATATGCGGTACCATTTAAATCATAATTCTTTATATATGTTTCTAAATTTTTTATATTTTCCATAAAATTTTATAAATAATGAGGTTTACAGTATACTACAGGAATAGAATTATTAATATTATAAAAAATTTTCATTTTTGAATGATCTAAACAAATAAAAAATGGATTCTTAAAGTTCTTTTTTACTATATCTGATAGTGAGGTGTATTCTGATCCTTGATCAAAAACAATATCTAAATAATCTTTTACTTCCTTGTCAGGAAACCATGACTCATAAAGGTTTTTTCTTGATGTGCAAATTTCTATAACTTTTCTTTTAAAAGATAGGTCTTTATCAAATAAATTAACAATTTTTTTTCTATTTTCTTTACATAAATTCACCCATTTTTTTTTTGATGAAAGATCTTTAACAATTAAACCACAGGATGAAGGTCGACATTTTTTTTTCATTTTAATTGAGCTTTTTTCTACTTTTTTAATGAATGATTTTTCATCTTCATTCAAGTTTTTACAATTTGCTTCACTAAAGCCCTCGAAATCGCCGTAGTAGATATGGTTTCTAAATTTAATATTATGTTTTTTAAGTAAATTTTTAATTATATTATTAATCTTAATATATTTTTTTCCAATCAGTCCATAACCTTCTCCTAAACTATTAAATGTATATTTATAGAGATTTTCTGAAATTCTGACATGTTCGTAATCAGGACAAAGTGGAGTAAAAATACTTATTTCTCCTTTATTTAAAAGTTTTAATAAACCAATTTTGCTTAAAATGTCGATATTTTCTAAATTTACTGATTTTTCTAACTCTTTAAAAAAATTATTTGCTTTTAAAATTTTTTTAATCTTATTTTCAAAAATAATTAAGCTCAAAAGAGTTGGATTATAGCCTAAGGATTTCGAAATTTCTTGATAATTTACATCATATTTATCTTTGTTGCTTTTTTGGTGTTTCTTTTTTACGTCTATCTTAAACAAATTTTTATATTTTTCTAACGCAAGTTCCCAAAAAAAGTGATTTTTAATAAATTTCTTTTTTTTGTTTTTTTTCTCTAAATCAAAATTTTTTTTTAATTTTTCAATTTTATTTCTATATTTCTCAATTTTAAATTTTTTGTAATCAATAATTTCACCACAATGTATCAAATTGAGTATTTTTTTCGAAAGTTCTGGGCCAATATATAATTCGTTACGACTTAATTGCATTTAGAGAAAAGTTTTAATGAATTATTAAAGATATTGTTTTTAACCATTGGAACATGGGTATATATTATAGTATCAACTTTTCCTACTTTATTTCGTAGATCTTTGATTTTTTCCGAAACTTCTTTTTGACTACCAAAAATAAATAATTTTTTTGCTAAAAGATTTAGTTTTAATTTTTTATCATTACCAAAACAATCTATTCTATTATAATGCTTTAGTTTAGTATGAATAGTTTTTAGCACTCCCATATGTGGAGAGTTTTTTTTGAATAAGTTTTTTATAAATTCTTTTTTGTTTGAAACAAAAATGAACCTTGCTAATTTAATTTTTTTTAATGCCTCTTTCTTATTTAGAGGTGAGTTTGAAATATAATTTTCAACATGATTTTTAACAACATCATTGCTACAAAAATTTGAAATTACTATCGACCATTTATTAATTGCGGCATTTTTAACATTTCTTGAATTGGGATTGAGTGCTGGAATGACAATTTCTAGATCATCTCTTGATTTATATAGGGCATTATAAAATCCAAGACCTAAATTTTTATTTCCTTTTTTAATTGTTGAAACTTTAAAATTTTTTGTATTTAAATTGACTAAATTTTTTGATTTAAACAGTTTCTTGATGATTGTTAAAATTTCAATCATTTTTCCTCTATTGTCATCATTAATAAGATTTACCGACTCAACATCTGATATATTGGATCCTGACCCAATGCCTAATTTTAGTCTTCCCTTGCACATATTATCAACTAACGCAATGTGAGAGGCTAATACAGATGGGTTATAAAATGTAAGATTTGTTGTTAGAGAACTTAATTTTATTTTACTTGTAATTGAAGATATAGCGGAAATCATATTTAAACTTGAGGTGATTTTTTCATATTTATCAGCCAAGTGTTCACCAAAATAAGCCTCTTTAAAATCGTTATTGTCACAAAATACAACGGATGATTTTATTTCATTAACTATTTTGTCTAATTTTGTTTCCTTGGGATAGCAAGGTATATAAAATATTCCTTTTTTCATAATTGATTGTTTCTAGCAATTTATTAAATATTGATTAATATAATCAGCTTATAGCGCATAACAAAATTAATTTCAAATGACAAAAATTACTAATTTAATTTTAATAGGAGGTGGAAATTCCTGTATCGAGATAATAGATTTAATTGACGATATAAATAAATTTAATTTAAATAATAAAATAAATATTGTTGGTATCCTTGATGACAATGTAAAAAAAAAAATTTGTGGTATTAAAGTTTTAGGAAAAATAAACTCTTTTAAAAAATATCCTAAATTTAATTTTTTTCTTAATGTTCATTCTTATAAAAATAGATTTGTTAGATCTAAAATTATCAAAAATATAAAAAAAATAAAAAAAAAATTTATAAATCTTATTCATCCA